>ENA-OQIR01000203-OQIR01000203.1-human-gut-metagenome-genome-assembly--contig:-NODE-203-length-28024-cov-4.054773_pt1 | contig 28024 bp, 34 predicted proteins | sample MGYA00242580_ERZ504745 | MGnify/ENA primary metagenome ERZ504745 (study PRJEB26092, sample SAMD00036214) | human gut metagenome | host: Homo sapiens | study: EMG produced TPA metagenomics assembly of...
TTTATTCCTCAGAATATTACAGTCGGTGCAGGTACTCTGGCGAAGCTTCCGGAATGTGCCAAAAAGCTTGGAGGTTCTCATGCAATGCTGATCTCAGGACCAACTCTCCGGAAAATGGGAGTTGTGGGGTGCTTGAAATTTTAAAAGAAAATGAAATTCCGGCAACGTTTTTTCTGCAGGGGCAGTGTCTTGCCGGAAACGAAGAAATCGTCCGCCGGATGCATGCGGAAGGCCATCTGATCGGAAATCATACGTTTCATCATGTTCAGCTTACGAAAGTATCAGAAGAGGAAGCGAGGGAGGAGGTCGTGAAAACAAGCAATGCAATCTACGAGATCACAGGGGAATATCCCGTCTATATCCGTCCGCCGTTCGGGGAATGGAGAGAGGGGCTGGACCTTGCAGTGACGATGATCCCGGTACTCTGGGATGTGGATTCCCGCGACTGGGAGAGCCAGAACACCGCGTCGATCTGCAGCGCGGTGCTTCCGAATGTGAAGGATGGCAGCATTATTCTCATGCATGACGGCTACCGCGCGACGGTGGAAGCGCTGCGGCGGATCGTAAAAGAATTAAAAGAAGAGGGATACACGTTTGTGACGGTGCGTGAGCTGATTGAAGAATAGCTTCCGCGGATTCCATCGAACATAGTTGCGGAGAATCCGAGATTAAGGGGTTGAGGATACCCGCCAAAATGTGATAAGATAAATGGCAGGAAGAAAAATGGGGTGAAAAATACATGGATTTGTTTGATTATATGAAAGAAACCACAATGGAAAAGAGTCCCCCTCGCATCGCGCATGCGCCCGACAACGCTGGACGAGGTGGTTGGACAGGAGCACATCATCGGCCCTGGAAAGCTGTTGTACCGTGCGATCAAGGCGGATAAACTCGGCTCCGTCATTTTCTACGGCCCTCCGGGAACGGGAAAAACGACGCTTGCCCGCGTCATCGCCAACACGACAAGCGCAGAGTTTACCCAGCTGAATGCCACGACAGCCGGCAAAAAGGATATGGAAGAAGTCGTAAAAGAAGCGCAGCAGCGGATCGGCATGTACGGCAAAAAGACGATTCTTTTTGTCGACGAGATCCACCGCTTCAACAAGGGGCAACAGGATTATCTGCTTCCGTTTGTGGAGGACGGCACACTCGTTCTGATTGGCGCGACGACGGAAAACCCGTATTTCGAGGTCAACGGGGCGCTGATTTCGCGTTCCATTATCTTTGAATTAAAGCCGCTCGAAAAAGAGGACATCGAAAAACTGCTGGAGCGCGCGGTGACGGACCCGGTAAAGGGGCTCGGGACGTACAACGTTGTGCTCGATGCGGATGCAAAAGAGTTCCTCGCCGACATCGCAGGCGGTGACGCGAGAGCGGCCTTAAATGCAATCGAGCTGGGCGTCCTCTCGACGGAACGTCAGGCGGACGGAAAAATCCATATCGATCTCGAAACGGCATCGGAGTGCATCCAGAAGCGCGTCGTGCGGTATGACAAGACGGGCGATCAGCATTACGATACGATCTCTGCATTTATCAAGAGCATGCGCGGTTCTGACCCGGATGCGGCGGTCTTTTATCTGGCCAAAATGCTGTATGCCGGGGAGGATATCAAGTTTATCGCCCGCCGCATCATGATCTGCGCGGCGGAGGATGTCGGCCTTGCCGATCCGAATGCCTTAAATGTAGCAGTTTCCGCGTCCCTTGCCGTGGAACGCGTCGGCATGCCGGAGGCGCAGATTATTCTGGCGGAGGCAGCCACGTATGTTGCCTGTGCACCAAAGAGTAATTCTTCGTGCGAGGCAGTCTTTGCGGCGATGAAGACGGTCGGAAGTGTGCGGACGTCGGTTCCGCCGCATCTGCAGGACGCCCATTACAAAGGTTCTGCCAAACTCGGCCACGGTCAAGGCTATCAGTATGCACATGATTACCCGAATCACTACGTCGAGCAGCAGTATCTGCCGGACGAGATCTTAGGAAGCCGTTTCCTTCATCTTGGAACGAACGGCTATGAGCAGAAGATCCGGGAAAACTTCAAAAAAATTGGAAAAGACATCGAATAAAAGGGGAAGAAATCATGACAGACTGGCTTGGAAAGCCGTATTATTCGCTGGACGCCTATCTGAAAAAGACGTTCGGGGAAAAAGTGTACAAGCTCTCGCTCGACGGCGGGATGACGTGTCCGAACCGGGACGGCACCTGCGGTGACCGGGGCTGCATTTTCTGCAGTGCGGGCGGCTCCGGTGATTTTGCCGGGGACAGAAACAAATCCATCCCGGAACAGATCCGGGAGCAGAAATCCCTCCTGCAGCAAAAGCGGCCGGTGCATAAGTTCATCGCCTATTTCCAGGCGTATACGAACACGTACGCGCCGGTGGAATATCTGGAAAAAATTTTCCGGGAGGCAATTTCGGACGAGGAGGTCGTGGTCCTTTCGATCGGAACGAGACCGGACTGCTTAGGGGAAGAGGTTCTTTCTCTGTTAGAAGAGCTGAACCGGATCAAACCGGTCTGGGTGGAGCTGGGACTGCAGACGATGCATGAAAAAACGGCACAGTATATCCGAAGGGGCTATCCGCTTTCCTGTTTTGAACAGGCAGTAAACGAGCTGCACAGGCGGGGGATTCCCGTGATTGTCCACACGATCCTCGGTCTGCCGGGGGAGGGACAGGAAGAAGTCTTTGCAACAATGGATTACCTGAATGGACTTTCCATTTCCGGCATCAAGCTTCAGCTGCTTCATGTGCTGAAAAACACGGATCTTGCGGCGGACTACGCGGCCGGAAAATTTGAGGTGCTGGAGCAGGATGCGTATCTTGCCCTTGTCATCGACTGCCTGCGGCGCCTCCGTCCCGATCTTGTGATCCACCGTGTGACGGGAGACGGCCCCGGGGATCTTCTGATTGCACCAACATGGAGCCAGGCAAAACGCGCCGTCTTAAATGAGCTGCATCACCGCATGAAAGAAGAACATGCGTATCAGGGACAGCTTCTGGACGAAGAAAAAGGAGGAAACACACCGTGATTGAATCATCCTTTACGTTATACAAACTGATTATTCTCTACATGCTGCAGAATGTGAATTTTCCGCTGTCAAATACACAGATTTCGGATTTTATCCTGGAAAAAGAGTACACGAACTACTTTCATCTCCAGGAGGCGTTAAGCGAGCTGCAGGATACAAAGCTGATCGAGATCGAGAAGGTGCGCAACACCTCGTACTACCACATGACTGAGGAGGGCAGCAAGACGCTTTCCTTCTTCGAAAACGAGATCTCTCCGGAAATCCGGGAGGAAATCGACCGCTATATGAAGGAACACTCCTATGAACTGCGGAAAAAAGCGTCCGTTGTGGCCGATTACTACAAGACCGCGGGAGATGACTACGAGGTCCGCTGTCAGGCAAGAGAGCGGAAGACGACTATTTTTGAGATTGTCGTGACGGTTCCGTCCGAGGAGGCGGCCAAAAAGATCTGCAGCAACTGGGAAAACCGGAGTCAGAAGATTTATGCTTCGATTATGAATGAACTGTCAAGATAACGATTGACAGGAATGGTGGCATATAATAGAATAAATTAGTATGTCTAAAAAGCATAAACATGGAAAACATAGTAAATAAGATTTTATATTCCAAAGGAGATAAAACTGTGCCTGATTATACAAAAGAAATTGAAAGACGGCGTACCTTTGCCATCATTTCCCACCCGGATGCCGGTAAAACCACACTGACTGAGAAATTCCTGCTGTACGGAGGAGCGATCAATCTCGCCGGTTCTGTAAAAGGAAAAGCGACTGCGCGCCATGCCGTATCCGACTGGATGGAGATCGAGAAAGAGCGTGGTATTTCCGTTACCTCTTCCGTTCTGCAGTTCAATTACGACGGCTACTGCATCAACATTCTGGATACCCCGGGACACCAGGACTTCTCGGAGGATACGTACCGTACCCTGATGGCAGCCGATTCCGCCGTCATGGTGATCGATGCCTCAAAGGGTGTCGAGGCACAGACCAGAAAGCTGTTTAAAGTCTGTGTCATGCGCCACATCCCGATTTTTACCTTCATCAACAAGATGGACCGCGATGCGAACGATACCTTCGAGCTGCTCGACGAGATCGAAAAAGAGCTCGGCATTGCAACCTGCCCGATCAACTGGCCGATCGGTTCCGGAAAGAAATTCCGCGGTGTTTACGACCGTGACAAAAAGAAAGTCCTTACCTTCTCCGATACAATGAAGGGAACGAAGGAAGGTATCGAGGAAGAAATTGATATCGACGATCCGCATCTTCTCGATGTGGTCGATGAGGACCAGAAAGAACAGCTCATGGATGAGATCGAGCTGCTCGACGGCGCAAGTGCAGAGTTTGACCAGGAGCTTGTCAGCAAGGGAGAGCTCTCCCCGGTATTCTTCGGATCTGCGCTCACCAACTTTGGTGTGGAGACTTTCCTGCAGCACTTCCTCACGATGACGATGCCGCCGCTTCCGCGTACGGCAGACTGCGGCGTGATCGATCCGGTCAAAGAGGATTTCTCTGCGTTTGTCTTTAAAATCCAGGCAAACATGAACAAAGCACACCGTGACCGTATCGCATTCATGCGCATCTGCTCCGGCAAATTCGACGCCGGAATGGAAGTCTTCCATGTGCAGGGAGGAAAGAAAATGCGTCTTTCCCAGCCGCAGCAGATGATGGCGAGTGACCGTCATATTGTTGATGAAGCATACGCCGGCGATATCATCGGTGTATTTGACCCGGGCATCTTCTCTATCGGAGATACGATCTGTATGCCGGGCAAAAAATTCGCATACGAGGGAATTCCGACCTTCGCGCCGGAGCATTTTGCAAGAGTGCGCCAGCTCGATACGATGAAGAGAAAACAGTTCGTCAAGGGAATTTCCCAGATTGCACAGGAAGGTGCGATCCAGATTTTCCAGGAGTACAAAGGCGGCATGGAGGAGATCATCGTCGGCGTTGTCGGCGTCCTGCAGTTTGACGTTTTAAAATACCGTCTGGAGAACGAGTACAACGTGGATATCCGTCTGGAGAACCTGCCGTATGAGCACATCCGCTGGATCGCAAACAAAGAGGAGATCAACCTGGACCGTATTCAGGGTACATCCGATATGAAGAAGGTCATGGACCTCAAGGGAAATCCGCTGCTTCTCTTTGTCAATCCGTGGAGTGTCGGCATGGTACAGGATCGAAACAAAGACCTTGTGCTGACCGAATTCAGCAAAAACTAAGAACAAAAGAGCGGGATGCCGCTTAAAAAGGAGAAGGAATGAACTTATTCGATATTCTGGGCCCTGTGATGGTCGGTCCGTCGAGTTCGCACACAGCGGGGGCAGTGCGGATTGGATGGATGACGCAGAAACTTCTCGGGGAACAGCCGGTGGAAGCAAAAATACTGATGTACGGTTCCTTTGCCGCAACGGGAAAGGGTCATGGAACGGACCGCGGTCTCGTCGCGGGTCTTCTCGGCATGCGGCCGGATGACGAGCGGATTCCGGACAGCTTTGAAATTGCCCGGAAGATGGGTCTTTCCTATTCATTCGGCATCGCCAATCTGACGAGTGCCCATCCGAACAGCGTCGTTCTGGAAGTAAAGGGAAAGAGCGGCCGGACGCTCGAGGTGCAGGCGTGCTCCCTTGGCGGCGGCCGTATCATGATCAACCGCCTCGACGGGCTGGATGTCAACTGCAGCTGCGAGATTCCGACCCTGATCGTCCACAATCTGGACCAGCCGGGCCACGTAGCCGAGGTTACGTCGATGCTGGCACATAAGTCAGTCAACATTGCGAATATGTCCCTCTACCGCGACAAGAGAGGCGGATCGGCCGTCATGGTCGTGGAGATGGATCAGCCGCTTCCCAAAGAGTCGCTGGAATGGCTGGAGCATCGTGAGGGCATTGTAAAGGTAACATACATCAACGTAACGGAAGGAGAAGAGGACGATGTTTTATAATTCACTGGAAGAAATTGTCCGGGAGTGCCAGGAAAAAGACCTGCCGTTTGATGAAGTTATCCTTCTGGACGATATGAATGAGAGAAATGTAAGCCGCGAAGAGTCCATTGAGACGATGCGCGGCATGTGGGAAGCCATGAAAGGCGCTGAACGGAATTACGACGGTTCGCTGCAGTCGAGAAGCGGTCTTGTGGGCGGCGCCGGAAAGACGATGCGTGCGTATGTCGAGAGCGGGAACACGCTCTGCGGACCGTTTGTCGGAAAAGTTATGGCATCTGCACTTGCGATGGGTGAGTCAAACGCCTGCATGAAGCGGATCGTTGCAGCACCGACCGCAGGAGCGTGCGGTGTGCTTCCGGCTGTGCTCGTGAATTACCAGAAAGAGAAGGGGACAGCGGATGAGCAGATCGTGCGTGCGCTCTACACGGCAGCCGGTATCGGCCAGGTCGTTGCGGCGCGGGCCTACATTGCGGGCGCTTCCGGCGGCTGCCAGGCCGAAATCGGAACAGCAAGCGCGATGGCGGCAGGCGCACTGACCGCACTTGGCGGCGGCACTCCGTCCCAGATCACGCATGCGGCAGCGATGGCATTAAAGAACCTGCTCGGTCTCGTGTGTGACCCGGTCGGCGGTCTTGTCGAGGTCCCGTGCGTCAAGCGGAATGTGATCGGTTCCGTGAATGCACTTTCTGCGGCGGACATGGCACTTGCGGGAATCATAAGCCGCATTCCGCCGGATCAGGTGATCGATGCGATGCGGGAAGTCGGCGACCAGATGCATCCGAGTCTGCGCGAAACCGGCCAGGGCGGCCTTGCCAACACGCCGGCAGCACGCGAGTGGTGCGCGGCACAGGAAGAAGAATAAAAAAAACTTTTATTTTCGGAAAACTTTTGGTATAATAAAGGAAAAGTCAGCCAAGGAGGAGGTTCTTTAAGATGGCAGAGGCAAAAATTCAGAAAAGAAACACTTATACGATATATGATGACGAAGGAATCGGAACCGTGCAGATTGCAGACGAGGTGGTAGCTATTATCGCAGGACTTGCGGCAACGGAAGTGGACGGGGTAGCTCCATGGCCGGAAATATTACCAACGAATTAGTCAGCAAGCTTGGCATGAAAAATCTTTCCAAGGGTGTCAAAGTTGATGTACTCGACGGCGTTGTCTGCGTGGATCTTGCCCTCAATCTCAAATATGGATACGAGATTCCGGCAACCTGCAAAAACGTACAGGAAAAAGTAAAAACAGCGATCGAGAATATGACAGGCCTGGAAGTTTCCGATGTCAATGTAGCCATTGCAGGCGTGAATATGGAACAGACGAAATAAAAAACAACGAACCGCGAGGGAATAAGGCGACCCCTTACAACCCCGCGGTTCTTGTTAACTATTCAGAGCCAGATGAAATGGAAGAAAAATAGTTAATTAACTATACAGGAAGGAATTAAAACAGACAATGAACAGAAGCAAACTTCGCGAAAATATTTTTAAACTTCTCTATACCGCAGAGTTCCAGGAGAAAGAGGAGATGCCGCAGCAGATGTCTCTTTACTTTACGTATCTGACGACAACGACGAGGATGAAGAAGTAACCGTAAGCGAAAAAGATCAGACCTATATGGAAGAGAAATACCATCATGTGACCGAGCACATCCCGGAAATCGACGAGATGCTGAACCGTACTTCCGAGGGCTGGAAAACGACCCGTATGGGAAAAGTAGACCTGGCGATCCTACGTCTTGCCGTTTACGAGATGAAATTCGACGAGGACGTTCCGGTCGGTGTAGCCATCAACGAGGCCGTTGAGCTGGCAAAACGCTTCGGCAGAGACCAGTCTCCGTCCTTTATCAACGGTATTCTTGGAAAACTGGCAAGAGAAGAAGATGAGAAATAAAAATCAGAATGTTTACACCGTAGGCCAGGTCAATTCATACATCAAAAACATCTTTGACCAGGACTATATGCTCCGCCGGATTTACGTCAGCGGAGAAGTAAGCAACTGTAAATACCATCCGTCCGGCCACATCTATTTTTCCTTAAAAGATGCGGAAGGAACCATTTCCTGTGTCATGTTCGCCGGTTCGCGGCGCGGCCTTGCTTCCCGATGCGGGACGGCGATAATGTGATTGTCGGCGGCAGCATCAGCGTCTATGAGCGGGACGGAAAGTATCAGATCTATGCAAAAGAGATCACAAAAGAGGGCGCCGGCCTTTTATACGAAAAGTATCTGGCCCTAAAAGCAGAACTGGAAGAGATGGGCATGTTTGCCCCGGAGTACAAACAGCCGATTCCTGCGTATGTAAAGAAAATCGGTGTTGTCACAGCACCGACGGGAGCTGCTGTGCAGGATATCAAAAACATTGCACTCCGCCGGAATCCCTTTGTCCAGATCATCCTCTACCCGGCCCTGGTGCAGGGAGAGGGAGCGGCGGACAGCATCGTGGAGGGCATCCGCCGTCTGGACGCACTGAATCTGGATGTGCTGATCGTGGGCCGCGGAGGTGGTTCGATCGAGGATCTTTGGGCGTTCAATGAGGAAAAAGTAGCGCGTGCCGTTTTTCCTGCCATACCCCGGTGATCTCCGCCGTCGGCCATGAGACCGACACAACGATCATCGATTTCGTGGCAGATCTGCGCGCCCCGACCCCGTCCGCAGCGGCGGAGCTGGCGGTCGCTGATGTCCGCGCGGTACTCAACACACTGGAAAATTATAAAAGCCGCATGAACCATGCGATGGCAAACCAGACGCAGAGAGCGAGAAGCCGCCTTCTGCAGTACGAGACAAAGTGGAAGTATCTCGGACCGGAAAATAAGATCCGTGACCAGAGAGCACGCCACGCCGAGCTGGAGCGTCGGTATACAGATGCGATGGAAGAAAAGCTCAAAGAAGCGCGCCACCGCCTTGCCCTTTACATTCAGGCGATGAAGGGTCTGTCCCCGCTGGACAAGCTGAACCAGGGCTATTCCTACGTGGAAAAAGAAGGAAAAGCCATCACTTCGGTGCAGGATGTCAAAGAAGGTGATCTGCTCGAAATCTGTGTATCAGACGGAAAGATCACAGCGCGCGCAGAGAAGACATCGGCCGTATCCTGGATGGAACAATCGTGAAAAAGCAGAGAATCGAGAAAACATGGGAAATATGGAAGCAGAAGAGAGAAAAGAAGAAGGAACCCCTTCCGGTGAGACACTGGAAGCAGCATTTGGAAAACTGGATCAGATGCTCGAAACGCTGGAGAGCAGCGATGTCAGCCTGGAAGACTCCTTTCGTTTATACAAGGAGGGAATGGAGCTTTTGAACGAATGCAGTCAGAAAATTGACCGCGTCGAGAAAAAATGCTCCAGATGAATGAGGATGGAACATTCAGAGAATTTTAAAGCGGTACTCGAAGAAAAAACGCGGGAAGCGGAAGTATCATTGCCGCTTACCTGCCGAAAGAGGAAGGCTTTGCAAAGGAACTGGCAAAAGCATGAATTACAGTATGACAGCGGGCGGAAAGAGGCTTCGTCCGCTGCTTTTGCAGGAGAGTTTCCGTCTGTTCGGCGGAACCGGGGAGCTGTAAAACCATTTATGGCAGCCATGGAGATGATTCACACCCATTCCCTGATCCACGATGATCTCCCTGCGATCGACAACGACGATTACCGCCGCGGCAGAAAAACGACCCATGTCGTCTTCGGGGAGGCCGTCGGCGTGCTGGCAGGAGACGCCTTTTAAACTATGCATACGAGACAGCCTGGAAAGCCTTTCCACTGGAGGAGCACACCGACCGCGTAGTGCGGGCTTTTGGTATTCTCTGTCAGAAAACCGGAATTTCCGGCATGTTGGGCGGTCAGAGTGTTGACGTGATGAATGAAAAAGCCGGCCATTTCGCCATCGACCGTGAGATGCTGGACTACATTTACGAGAACAAGACTTCGGCGCTTTTAGAGGCTGCCATGATGGCAGGTGCGGCACTTGCAGGAGCAAACGACGATGATCTTGACGCGCTCTGCCGGATTGCCTCCAAAGTCGGAATCGCGTTCCAGATCCGGGACGACATCCTGGATGTCACATCCACGATGGAGGAGCTTGGAAAGCCGGTTTTCAGTGATGAAAAGAATGAAAAAACAACGTATGTGACGATGTTTGGCACAGACGGGGCGGAGCAGGAGGTAAAACGGCTTACGAAAGAGGCCGTAGACGAACTGAAAAATCTGTCCTGTCCGGGAGATAAAATATTTCTGGAAGAGCTGTTTGAATCTCTGACTTCCAGAAAAAGTAAGGGATGATTTCATGTTAGAAAAAATACAGAAACCAAACGATATTAAGAAGATTCCGGCGGACCAGCTTCCGGCGCTTGCAGAGGAAATCCGGGAATTTATTATCGAGTCTTTGAGTAAAACCGGCGGCCATCTGGCGTCCAATCTTGGTGTCGTGGAACTGACGATTGCGATGCACCGCGTCTTCGATCTTCCAAAAGACAAGCTGATCTGGGATGTGGGACACCAGTCCTACACGCACAAGATTCTGACCGGGCGGAAAGACGGGTTTGAAACGCTGCGCCGGGAAGGCGGCATCAGCGGATTCCCGAAGCGGAGCGAGAGTGACTGCGATGTATTCGACACCGGCCACAGCTCGACCTCGATTTCCGCAGGCGTCGGCTATGTGCGTGCACGGGAACTGAAAAAAGAAAATTATTCCGTTGTTTCGATCATCGGAGATGGTGCGCTGACCGGCGGCATGGCGTACGAGGCGCTGAACAATGCGGCCAGCCTGAAATCGAATTTTATTATCGTTTTAAATGACAACGAAATGTCGATCACCGAGAATGTCGGCGGTATGTCATCGTACCTGTCCGGCCTTCGGACGGCATCGGCGTACACGGATTTCAAGATGGACGTCACAAAGGCATTGAACCGCATTCCGGGCATCGGACCTGGCATGGTGGATGCGATGCGGAAGACGAAAAGCAGCATCAAACAGATCATCATTCCGGGCATGCTGTTTGAGGATATGGGACTTACGTATTTAGGTCCTGTGGACGGCCACAACATTCCGCAGCTGATCAAGACCTTCCAGGAAGCAAAACGGTTTGAAGGACCGATTCTGGTGCATGTCCTGACACAGAAGGGCCGCGGCTATGAGCCGGCGATGCGCCACCCGGCAAGATTCCACGGTGCGGGTCCGTTCGATGTGAAAACAGGATTGCCGGTTGGAAAATCCAATCCGACGTACACGGATGTCTTTTCCACAGTCATGCGGAAAATGGGAGATCGAAGAAAGGATGTTGCGGCAGTCACGGCGGCGATGATGACCGGTGTCGGACTGAAACGCTTCTACAACATGTTCCCGGACCGCTGTTTCGATGTGGGAATCGCAGAAGAGCACGCGGTGACATTTGCAGCGGCACTGTCACTCGGCGGCATTACGCCTGTCGTTGCGATTTATTCTTCATTCCTGCAGCGGGCGTACGATCAGATCATGCATGACGTCTGTATGCAGAATCTCCATGTCGTCTTTGCGATTGACCGCGCCGGTCTTGTGGGCTACGACGGGGAGACACACCACGGCATTTTCGACCTTTCCTATCTGGGTTCGATGCCGAATATGACAATTCTTGCACCGAAGAACCTCTGGGAGCTTTCGGATATGATCAAATTTGCGGTCGATTACGACGGCCCGATCGCGGTGCGCTACCCGAGAGGGGAAGCGTATACGGGATTAAAAGAGTTCCGTGCGCCCATCTGCCTCGGAAAATCAGAAGTGATCCATGAGGGAAGCCGTGTTGCACTTCTTGCCGTCGGCAGTATGGTAAAAATGGCAGAAGAAGTGCAGAAACAGTTAAAAGAGCGGATGGATATGGATGCGGCGCTTGTGAATGCGCGGTTCGTCAAACCAATCGATGAAGAACTTCTTCGAAGCTTTGCCGATACGTATGAGCTTGTCGTAACACTCGAGGAAAATGTAAAAGACGGCGGCTTTGGAGAGCGCGTCCTTGCTTTTGCCGAGGAAGAAGACCTTCCGTTCGGCGTGGAGATCATTGCACTGCCGGACCGCTTTATTCCGCACGGAAGTGTATCATACCAGATGAAACAGGTCGGCTTTACGCCGGAAGATATCTGCGGCAGAATTGAGGAATACTACAGAAAACAGGGGCAGGAAGAAAGATGAAAAAACGATTAGATGTATTACTGGTAGAACGGGGCCTTGCCACATCGCGGGAAAAAGCGAAAGCCATGATTATGGCAGGAGAAGTTCTGGTGGACAATGAGCGGGAGGATAAAGCCGGTTCCATGTTCCCGGAAGAAGTGGAGATTGTCTTAAAAGGAAAACCACTGCCGTATGTGAGCCGCGGCGGCTTAAAATTAGAGAAAGCAATGAAAAACTTTAACCTTACCCTGGATGGAAAGGTCTGCATGGATGTCGGAGCATCCACCGGCGGCTTTACCGACTGTATGCTGCAGAACGGCGCCGTCAAGGTATATTCCGTGGATGTCGGCCACGGCCAGCTCGACTGGAAGCTGCGGAACGATCCGCGCGTTGTCTGCATGGAGCGCACGAACATCCGTTACGTCGTGACGGAGGATATCGAGGAGAGACCGTCCTTCGTATCGATCGACGTATCGTTTATCTCCCTGACCAAGGTGCTGCTTCCGGTTCGAAATCTGATGGAAGAGAACGGCGAAATTGCAGCTCTGATCAAGCCGCAGTTTGAGGCAGGACGCGAAAAAGTCGGCAAAAAAGGTGTTGTCCGTGATCCGGCTGTACACAAAGAAGTCATTGAGATGGTCATTTCCTATGCGAAAAGCATTTCCTTCGGCGTGCGCCATCTGGAATTTTCTCCGATCAAAGGACCGGAGGGAAATATCGAGTATCTCGTTCACCTTGTCCGGCTGCCGGACGGCGTGACAGAGGAAGAGACCAATGTCGATGTAGACGCCGTTGTAAAGAGCGCACACGATACACTGGATAAATAAAAGGGTTAAGGAGCATGATATGGAGCGATTTTACCTGATCACAAACAGAGCAAAAGACCCGGACCTTACCGTGACAGACCAGATCAGGCAATATCTGGAGGAGCGCGGAAAAACGTGTCTTCTCTGCGATAACAGCGAAAAAGGGGAAAAATACCATTATACGGATCCGGCGAAGGTTCCGTCAGATATCGACGGCATTCTGGTGCTCGGTGGTGACGGCACGCTTCTGCAGGCAGCAGGCGACGTGGTGGATTTACAGATTCCACTGCTCGGCATCAATCTGGGAACGCTCGGCTATCTTGCGGAAATCGACCGTGACACGCTTTATCTGGCGCTGGATCATTTGATGGCGGATGAGTATACGATTGAGCACCGCATGATGCTCTGCGGATCGATTTACCGAGACGGAAAGCTGATTGCGGAGGACGCGGCACTCAACGACATTACGATCACCCGTGAGGGAAACCTGCGTGTCGTCCGGTTCGACAATTACGTCAACGGGGAGTTTTTAAATTCCTACAGCGCCGATGGCATCATCATCGCAACGCCGACCGGTTCGACCGGCTACAGCCTCTCCGCGGGCGGCCCGATCATCTCACCGTCAGCCAGCCTGATGCTGATGACACCGCTTGCCCCGCACACCCTGAATACGAGAAGCATTGTCTTTCCGGCAGAGGATGTGATCGAGGTGGAGCTCGGGCCTTCGAGAGACGGCGGCATTGAACAGGGCATGGCATATTTTGACGGCGACACCCGCGTTCCGATGAAAACCGGCGACCGGATCGTGATCAAAAAGGCCAGACGGGACACTCTGATTGTGAAGATCAGCAACATCAGTTTTCTGGAGACATTAAGAAAGAAAATGGCAAACATTTAAGATATAGTTACTGGGGAAGGATGCTTGAAATGAAAATCGCGAGACATGCACAGATTATCAAATTAATTAACCAATATGACATTGAAACACAGGAGGAGCTGGCAAAGAAGCTGGAGGAGAGCGGCTTTGCCGTAACGCAGGCGACGATTTCGAGGGATATCCGCCAGCTGAAGCTCACAAAAGTACCAAAAGAGAACGGCGGAAGCCGCTATGCGGTTCTGCAGAACGCACCGTCCGAGGTTGGGAGCCGCTATGCGCGCGTGTTAAAAGACGCGTATATTTCCGTTGATCTTGCCAAGAATATTCTGGTCATCAAAACCGTGTCTGGAATGGCGATGGCGGCGGCAGCGGCTTTCGATGAGATGAACTGGAATGAAATTGTCGGCTGCATCGGCGGAGACGATACGATTCTCTGCGTGGCAAGAGACGATGATGCGGCGCTTGTGGCAGCAGAACGACTGAAAAAAATGGTGGACGGCATGGAGGAGACGGGCGAAGAGTTCTAAAGAACGCACGTCTCTGCAAAAAGAGACAAAAAGATGACAGCAGGTGTGACACCGGAGGAAAAGAATGCTCACAAACTTACACGTAAAAAATCTGGCCCTGATCGACGAAGCGGAAGTGGAGTTCGATCCGGGCCTGAATATACTGACCGGAGAAACCGGAGCCGGAAAATCCATCCTGATCGGTTCGATCAACGCGGCGCTTGGAAAGAAGATATCCCGCGAGATGATCCGGACGGGAGAGACAAGCGCGCTGGTGGAACTGGTCTTTGAAACCGAAAATCCGCATGTGCTGGAGCTGTTAAAAGAGATGGATCTCGAGGCGGAGGAGGGTCAGGTGATTATTTCCAGAAAGATCACCGGATCCCGCAGCGTCTGCCGCATCAACGGCGAGGCATGCAATATCTCGCAGGTAAAAGCTCTTGCGTCCCTGCTGCTCGACATCCACGGCCAGCATGAGCACCAGTCGCTGCTCTATCCGGACCGGCAGATCGCGATTCTTGACGCGTTTGCGGGAACCGAGGCGGCCACGGCAAAAGGAGAGGTCCGGGCGCTGTACCAGGAGTGGAAGAATGTCCGAAAGGAGCTCTCGGCGTACGAACTCGACGAGGAGGCAAGAAAGCGGGAGGCAGCATTTCTTACGTTTGAAATCAACGAGATTGATCAGGCAGAGCTAAAAGAGGGCGAGGACGAAGCGTTGGAAACTGCGTACCGGAAAATGGGCCATGCGAAAAAGATCGCGGAATCTCTGCAGACGGTATATGCGATCACCGGCTACGGTGCAGAGAACAGCGCTGGGGAGCAGGTCGGCCGCGCAATCCGGGAGCTGCAGCAGGCCGCGGTGTACGACGATGCACTTTCCGGTCCGTCGCAGACCCTTTCCGATATTGACGGACTGCTGAATGATTTCAACCGCGAAATTTCCGCATATCTTTCCGAACTGACCTTTTCCGAAGAAGAGTATTACGAGACGGAAAAGCGGCTCGATGAGATCAACCGCCTGAAAGCAAAGTATGGAAAGACGATGGAAGAGATCACGCATATCGCGAAGAACAGCAGAAAAAACTGGAAAAACTGGAAAACTTTGAGAGCTGCCGTGCCGCACTGCAGGAGCAGTTACAGAAAACGGAGCAGAAACTGGATGCGGCCGCACATAATCTGTCCAAAATCCGCAGAAACTATGCAAAACGGCTCGAAACACAGATTATCGAAGGTCTGCGCGACCTGAATTTCCTGCATGTCGCATTTGAAATTTCATTTGAAAAGACAAAAAGCTACACCGAAAACGGAACCGATGCTGTGGAGTTCTTAATCTCCACAAACCCGGGCGAAGCGATCCGTCCGCTGGCGAAAGTTGTTTCCGGCGGTGAATTGTCGCGAATCATGCTTGCAATCAAGACGATTCTTGCCGACCGCGACGAGACAGAAACCCTGATTTTCGATGAAATCGACACCGGAATCAGCGGAAGGACGGCGCAGAAGGTTTCCGAAAAATGGCACAGATCGGGCAGCGCCATCAGGTCATCTGCATCACCCATCTGCCGCAGATCGCAGCGATGGCAGATTCTCATTTTGAAATCGAAAAAAACGTCGAAGAAAACGAGACCGTCACATCGATCCATCCATTATCCGAGGAAGATTCTGTCAGAGAACTGGCAAGAATGCTTGGCGGCGCGAAAATTACGGATTCTGTTCTGGCAAATGCCAGCGAGATGAAGGAATTGGCACAGGTACAAAAATCTGCAAGACTCAAATAAAGAGAAGTCCGCATACTAAGAGGGAAATCACGAAACAAAGCGTGGTTTCCCTCTTTTTCGCGGGCGGCGAGTCAAAGTCCGTGCCTGCACGAGAACTTGACGACCGCCGCGAAAACAAAAGAAATGCCGCAGTTCTGCCTGCGGCGGAAAGGATGGGAATGCAAATGACGAGAAAACAAAAATACCGAAGAGTCCTGCTTGCGCTGGCGGCGCTGTTTCTGATCCTCGCTGTTCTTCTTGGCTACGATGCCATGCGCGAATCCCTGCCGGATACGATGTATGTGGATGAGAACAGCGAAAGCCCGTTTCAGCCGCTCACGAAACATCCGCTTCTGACAATTTCGGAAGATACGAAGGAAGCAGAAAAAAACGAATTCGGAGAAACGGGTGAAACGGTTGTAGAATGTTCCGCCGCCGGGATCCCGCTGAAAAAGATCCGTGTGATCCAGGAAGAACGGCCGAAAGTTGCCGTCTGCGGCGCGCCGGTCGGTATCTATATGGAGACCGACGGTGTGATGGTGATCCGTACAGCCGAAATCCGTTCGTCCGACGGAACCGTCAGCCGTCCGTCAGAAAATATTCTGCGGGAAGGCGACTATATCACAAAAGTAAACGGACAGAGCATCCGCAGCAAGCAGGAGCTGATTGATGCAGTAAAAGTATCAAACGGTTCCCCGGTGTGTCTTTCCCTGCTTCGGGACGGGGAAACGATCGAAGTGCAGGTGACACCGCAGAAAAGCCAGGACGGCACCTGCCGCCTCGGGGCCTGGGTCCGCGACAATATGCAGGGAATCGGAACACTGACTTCGTGGAACCGGACGGAACCTTTGCAGCGCTCGGCCATGGAATCAGTGATGTCGATACCGGAAAAATGCTCCAATTGAACGGCGGAGAACTGTATCTGACACAGATTCTGTCTGTGATCCCGGGAAAAGCGGGTGTACCGGGTGAACTGCAGGGTGTGATCCATTACGAAGAAAAGAACCGTATCGGATCAGTGGCGGAGAATACCATCTACGGTATCCACGGCGTTCTGGACAGGGAAAAAAGCAGTGCACTGCCGCTTACCGTGACGGAAATTGCCTATCGGCAGGAGATCGAGACGGGCCCGGCCACCGTACGGATGTGCGTGGACAATACGGTAGAAGAGTATGAGGCGGAGATTACAGAAATCGATCTTGGAAGCGAGAATACGAACAAAAATTTTGTGCTCGAAATTACCGATCAACGGCTGCTACAGAAAACCGGCGGCATCGTACAGGGAAATTCCGGCTCGCCGGTGCTCCAGAACGGAAGGCTGATCGGCGCCATTACCCATGTTTTCGTAAACCATCCAGAAAAAGGCTACGGTGTCTTTGCGGAAAACATGCTTGCACGGAACTGAAAAAATATGCGTTAATTTGGTTGGAATTGTTACAAACTTCCGAATTTTTACGGAAAATGTCGATCGAATTTTCAAAAAATTACGGGAAATATATTGAAAATGCGAAAAAATAAAATTATAATGTCTGTGTGATTGGAAAAAGTTCAGAAGAAAACGGATGCAGTGAAATTCCGGAAAGACTATGAGTTTTTGCAAAGGAGAGCTTTATGGAAAAGATCAACATTGCCATCGCGGATGATAACGAACGCATGCAGGAAATGCTTGGGAACGTCATAAAACAGGATGACACGCTTGAACTGATCGGGCAGACCGGAAACGGAAATGATATCTACAGTATCATCCGCGACAAAGAACCGGACGTCGTACTGCTTGACATTTTCATGCCGAAGATGGATGGTCTGACTGTAATGGAGAAAGTCAATGAGGATAAAAATCTGAAAAAAAGACCTGCCTTTATCGTTGTCTCCGCCGTAGGAGAGGAGAGGATCACCGAAGATGCGTTCCGGCTCGGCGCTTACTATTACGTCTTAAAACCGTTCGACAACGAAACTCTTCTGAACCGGATCAAAGCAACAAAAGGAATGACAGCAGTAAGAAGATACCATCCAAGAAATTTTACAAACCCCGGAAAAGAGCCGATCTGTCCGCCGGAAAACAGTCTGGAAATCGATGTGACAAATATGATCCACGAGATCGGCGTTCCTGCCATATCAAAGGATACCAGTACCTGCGCGATGCGATTCTGCTTTCCGTAGAGGACACGGAAATGCTCAATTCCATTACCAAGATTCTCTATCCGACCATCGCGAAACGCCACCAGACAACGTCAAGTCGTGTCGAGCGTGCCATCCGCCATGCGATTGAAGTGGCCTGGAGCCGCGGCAAAATGGACACAATCGACGAGCTGTTCGGCTATACCGTGAACAACCGCAAGGGTAAACCGACAAATTCTGAATTTATTGCATTAATTGCAGATAAAATACGTCTTGAACTGAAAATCAGTAAAAAGTAACAAAAAAATCCGAACAAACGGAGAAATTACAGAAGTTTAGACTTTTTTTTCTGGACAAAGTACGGTATAATACAGACAGGACGTTGATTATCCTTTCGCGTTTCATAGGATCGTGACAAAAAGGAAGGAATTACAGAAAAACAAAGATGCGATAATCAGCATGAAATTACAGGAGGATTCTTTTCATGAAAAATATTTTGTTCGTGGCTTCAGAGTGTGTACCGTTCATCAAAACAGGCGGTCTGGCGGATGTAGTAGGTTCTCTGCCGAAGTACTTCCCGAAAGAGTATTTTGATGTGCGCGTGGTGATTCCAAAATACGCGGGAATCAAAGAACAGTTTAAAAATCAGATGCGGTATGTGACAAACTTCTACATGGATCTGAACTGGAGACAGCAGTATGTCGGCATTTTCGAGATGGAATATGAAGGCATCAAATTCTACTTTATCGACAACGAGGAGCATTTCGGAGGAAGCACTCCATATGCGGGCATGCCGTGGGATCTGGAAAAATTTGCTTACTTCAGCAAAGCAGCGCTTTCCATTTTACCGACCATCGGCTTCCGCCCGGATCTCATCCACTGCCACGACTGGCAGACCGGTCTCGTTCCGGTTTACCTGCACGAGCGTTTCCAGGCAGATGAATTCTATCGGGGAATCAAAACCGTCATGACGATCCACAACCTGAAATTCCAGGGCATCTGGGACCGCAAGACGATTCAGAGCATTACCGGCCTTTCCGACTACTACTTCACACCGGATAAGCTGGAGTTCAAACACGATGCCAGCTACTTGAAGGGCGGTCTGGTTTACGCAGATGCGATCACCACCGTCAGCAATACATACGCGCAGGAGATTCAGACCCCGTTCTATGGCGAAGGACTCGACGGTCTGATGTGTGCAAGAGCAAACGATCTGCGCGGTATTGTAAACGGACTCGACTACAATGAGTGGAACCCGGAGACAGACGCTCAGATTGCAAAGAATTTCAATGTAAAGAACTTCCGTAAAGAGAAAGTGAAAAATAAACTGGCACTGCAGGAGGAGTTAGGACTCGAGGTCAATCCGAAGACGATGATGATCGGTATCGTATCCCGGCTGACCGATCAGAAGGCTTCGACCTCATCAGCTATATGATGGATGAGATGTGCCAGGATGCCGTACAGTTTGTGATCCTTGGAACCGGCGAGGAGCGCTACGAGAACATGTTCCGCCACTTCGCATGGAAATACGACAAGAAGGTTTCGGCAAACATCTACTATTCCGATGCAATGTCACACAAGATCTATGCATCCTGCGATGCCTTCCTGATGCCGTCCCTGTTTGAGCCATGCGGACTCTCCCAGCTCATGAGCCTCCGCTACGGAACCCTTCCGATTGTCCGCGAGACCGGCGGCCTCAAAGACACCGTAGAGCCGTACAATGAGTACGAGGGAACAGGAACTGGATTCAGCTTCACAAACTACAATGCGCATGAGATGATGGGTACCGTGCGGTACGCAGAGCGCATCTATTACGACAAAAAACGCGAGTGGAACAAGATGATCGACCGCGCAATGGCACAGGATTTCTCCTGGGCGAATTCCGCAAAACAGTACGAGGAAATGTACAACTGGCTGATCGGATAAGCTGGTCTGCATTCTGAAAAATAAGAAAAAAATCCCGAAATGGCAGAAGAGGAAAGAAAAGCCGTTTCGGGATTTTTGCAGTATTTTTGGGTTGCGGCAGGAGAGTGGAATATGCTACACTTGTGCATAAGGATATATTCGAAGCAGCTCCGGTGCAGAGGATTTGGGGGCTGAAAAAAGACACAGGAAAAAAAGAAAAACAGTTGACAACAAAGCAGATTTGTAATAGTATGGATACAGAAGCGAACGGACGTTCGCATGGTAAGGAGAATATTCAGTATGGGAAATAATAACGAAGATAAACTGCGTGCACTCGATGCCGCACTTGGACAGATTGAAAAACAGTACGGAAAAGGAGCTGTCATGAAGCTCGGAGATTCCGCAGCAAACATGAACGTGGAAACCATCCCGACCGGCTCTTTAAGCTGGATATCGCACTCGGTCTTGGCGGTGTGCCGAAGAAGAATCATCGAGGTATATGGACCGGAGTCTTCCGGTAAAACAACCGTAGCGCTCCACATGGTAGCCGAAGTACAGAAACGCGGCGGAATCGCCGGCTTCATCGATGCAGAGCATGCGCTCGATCCGGCCTATGCCAAAAACATCGGTGTTGATATTGAAAACCTCTATATCTCACAGCCGGACAACGGCGAGCAGGCACTTGAGATCACCGAGACGATGGTCCGTTCCGGTGCGGTAGACATCATCATCGTGGACTCTGTTGCAGCACTCGTTCCAAAAGCCGAGATCGACGGCGACATGGGAGATTCCCACGTCGGACTTCAGGCGCGTCTGATGTCTCAGGCACTCCGGAAACTGACTGCAGCGATCAGCAAATCCAATTGTATTGTTATCTTTATCAACCAGCTGCGTGAAAAAGTCGGTGTCATGTTCGGAAATCCGGAGACCACAACCGGCGGCCGTGCACTGAAATTCTATTCTTCCATCCGTCTCGATGTCAGAAGAATCGAAGCCTTAAAGCAGGGCGGAGAGATGGTCGGAAACCGTACCAGAATCAAAGTCGTGAAAAACAAAGTAGCTCCGCCGTTCCGCGAGGCAGAATTTGATATCATGTTCGGAAAAGGAATCTCCAAAGAAGGAGACGTTCTGGATCTGGCAGCTTCCGTCGGCATCGTACAGAAGAGCGGCGCATGGTTCGCATACGGCGGCGACAAGATCGGCCAGGGACGCGAAAATGCGAAAGCATACCTGCGCGAGCATCCGGAAATCATGGATGAGATCGAGCACAAAGTGCGCGTGGCTTACGGCCTGATCAAGGAAGAAGCGCCGGAAGGCACAGAAGAAACAGCAGCAGTTCCGGAAACCGAAGGAGACGACGAATAAATGTTTGTGACAGAGATTCGTCCTCTGAATAAAAAGAAATCACGGATCCTCTTCGATGACGGAGAGGATCTGGTTCTTTATAACGGGGAAATCCGCGCTTCCCGCATCAAAGAGCAGGAGGAGCTTCCCGATGAGGTTTACGAAAAGCTGGCAGGGGAAGTGCTGACTAAAAGGGCCAAACACCGCGCGATGTATCTGCTGCTCGGACAGATGCGGACGAAAAAAGAGCTGGAAGATAAGTTACGAAAAGACGGCTATCCCGAGAGAGCCATTGAAGAGGCTGTCTCGTACGTGGAGAGCTTTCACTATATCGACGACCGCGCATACGTGGAGCAGTATCTTGCGGGCAGCGGTGCGAAAAAAGGGAAAAAGGCAGTCCTCTATGCGCTGGCACAGAAAGGCGTGGACCGGGAACTGGTGGAATCCGTCCTGGAAGAGCAGGAGGATGCCCGCGATGAGTATGAACTTGCAAAAAGTGCCGCCTTCGCAAAGCTCGGCACGCCGCACCGGCTGGATGAAAAAGAGTACCGCCGTGCCGCCGGTTTTCTGACGCGGAAGGGATTCGGCAGTTCCGAAATCCGTCGGGCACTGGAAGAATACCAAGATTCCGCTGACGAAGAATCCTGAATATTCCCGGCGATTCCGCCACATGCCGCGAAATTATGTGCAATAAATTACATGAATATTTTTAAAACATTGACAAATTTGTGAAAACAGTATAAAATTGTAGTGTTGTAAATGTGCAATGAAAACTAAATAAGGAGGTGCTCCGGTAATGAGTACAGGTATTACAATTCTGCTGGTATTCATTGCTGTAGTAGTCACGCTGCTTATTGCGGTTCCTGTTACCAGGAAAATTGCTGTGGACAATAAAATCAAGCAGGATGTTGAGAAAATTGGCACAGCGGAAGAAAAGGCGAGAAACATCATAGATGAAGCACTGAAAACTGCCGAAACTAAGAAACGGGAAGCCCTGCTGGAGGCGAAGGAGGAGTCTCTTCGTACGAAGAATGAAGTAGAAAAAGAGACCCGAGAGCGCAGAGCGGAACTGCAGAAATATGAGAAGCGCGTTTTATCGAAAGAAGAATCTGTAGATAAAAAAGCGGACGTATTGGAGCGTCGTGAAAACGAAATTGCAGCAAAAGAGGCAAGCGTCAGAAAGAAAGAAAAGGAAGTAGACGGTCTACACGAAAAAGGAGTACAGGAACTGGAAAGAATTTCCGGTTTTACCTCCGAGGAAGCAAAAGAGTATCTGTTAAAATCTGTGGAAGACGAAGTAAAAATCGACACAGCAAAGCTTTACAAAGAGCTGGAGAGCAGAGCGAAAGAAGAAGCAGGCCGCAAGGCAAAAGAGTATGTGGTAACAGCGATTCAGAAATGTGCCGTTGACCATGTATCCGAAAGTACAATTTCTGTTGTACAGCTTCCAAGCGATGAGATGAAAGGCCGTATCATCGGCCGTGAAGGACGAAACATCCGTACCCTCGAAACCATGACAGGTGTAGATCTGATCATCGACGATACACCGGAAGCAGTCGTTCTTTCCTCATTCGATCCGATCCGCCGCGAGGTGGCAAGAATTGCTCTGGAAAAACTGATCGTAGACGGAAGAATCCATCCGGCCCGCATCGAAGAGATGGTAGAAAAGGCCCGCAAAGAAGTAGAACAGAATATTCGCGAGGAAGGCGAGGCAGCCGCACTGGAAGTCGGTGTACACGGACTTCATCCGGAGCTGATCCGTCTCCTTGGAAGAATGAAATTCCGTTCCAGCTACGGACAGAATGCATTAAAGCATTCGATCGAGGTAGCACAGCTTTCCGGTCTCCTCGCAGGAGAGGTAGGATGCGATGTCCGCATGGCAAAACGTGCCGGACTGCTTCATGATATCGGTAAATCCATCGACCATGAGGTAGAAGGATCTCACATTCAGATCGGTGCAGATCTCTGCAAAAAGTACAAAGAATCTCAGATTGTGATCAACACAGTAGAATCACATCACGGGGATGTAGAGCCCCAGTCTTTGATTGCATGTATCGTTCAGGCAGCGGATGCAATTTCCGCAGCAAGACCGGGTGCAAGAAGAGAAACACTCGAAACATATACCAACAGATTAAAACAGTTGGAAGACATCACGAATTCGTTCAAGGGTGTCGAAAAATCTTTTGCTATTCAGGCTGGTAGAGAAGTCCGCATCATGGTTGTTCCTGAGCAGGTATCCGATTCTGAAATGGTACTGCTCGCAAGGGATATCTCGAAACAGATCGAAGCTGAACTGGAATACCCGGGACAGATCAAGGTCAATGTTATCCGCGAGAGCCGTGTAACGGATTACGCGAAATAAAAGACTTTCTACGAAACAATTTAATAACGAAATCAAAAAGAGGCTGTGGACATGAGCAATCATGTTCCACAGCCTTTTCAGTGTGTATAAGAACAGTAAGTTTCAAAAGAATTTATACGTGCCGTATCCGGTTCGAGCGCATTTTCTGAGGTGTAGAGCCATACAGCTTTTTGAAGGTCCGCATAAAAATTTTGTAATTCGACAGCCCGTTTTTCTCCATCAGTACCGTGATCGTTTCGTCGGAATTCTGTAAATCTTCGTACAGGTGCATCGTGCGCACATCGTTCAGATATTCGAGAAAGGTCTGTCCGGTATACTTTTTAAAGAGCCGGCAGAAATACTCCTTCGAGAGCGCCAGGGAATCCGCGGCTGTTTCGAGGCTTAACGGTTCCGGGTAATGCACTTTCACCCAGTTCATAACGTGTGTCACGCGCTGCAGATCGCGCTGTGAACCCGTGAGGGATGCCGAAGGGATCTGGTGGGAATACGACCGGCAGAGATGGTACAGAAATTCGTACAGTCGTGAGGTAAAGAGAAGCTGGTATGAATCGGAAGGATTCTGCCGGATCTCGTTCATCTCCGAGAGCAGTGCGCGGAGCGGAGCCGGCTGTTCCGAGTAGGGAATGATCGTGTCGAAACGCATCGTATCAAAGTCCGGCAGATATTGGCGCATCTGGCTTGCGGAAATCTGCAGCAGAAGATATGTACAGGTGTTGGAGCGCGTCATATGGAGGTCGCCGGAGTTGATGATAATCAGATCGCCCTCGTTTAACCGATACTCCGTTGCCTGGACAATCGCGGAAAACTGTCCCCTGATCAGATAGAGAATTTCCACATATTCGTGCCAGTGCGCCGGAAAAACAAAAGCGGGCGCATCCTGCAGCTCAAAACGGACGTGCAGCAGATCGGTTTCGTGTATTGTTTCGTAAAAGCAGGATTCCATAAGTACCTCCAGGATGTGATAGAAATATACGTCAATTATAATCAAAAAAGATAAGAATATTGTACCAGAAATTGGGCGAAATATCAATATCAACCAGAGAAAGGACAAGAAAGGAACTAGAAGTTACACGAAAAAGGGAAGATAATGGAGACATTAGCACGAAACAAAGTTTGGGAGGAACAAAGACATGAAAGCAAAGGTAAGAACCTTTAACGGAACTACATCTCCGGAAGTAACCCAGCGTGAAACAGATCACCGCAAACTTGCCCGCGAGGCAGCAGCAGAGGGATTCGTTCTTCTGGAAAACAAAGATCATTTCCTGCCGCTGGCAAAGGGCAGCAAGGTAGGTCTTTACGGAGCAGGTGCGATCCGCACCATCAAAGGAGGCACCGGTTCCGGCGATGTCAATGAGCGTGACAGCGTTAATATTTTCCAGGGCATGAAAAATGCAGGCTACGACGTAACAAGCAGTGAATGGCTGGAGGATTACGATAAACTCTACGTACAGGCAAGACTGGACTGGAAAAATGAGATTTTCACAAAATTGAACGGAGACGACACAAAATTCTTTGATGCGTACTCTGCAACCCCGTTCTTTATGCCATCCGGAAACCCAATCGATGAAGAGAAAGCAGCAGCCGACGGTGCAGACACCGCATTCTTCGTTCTGGCACGTATCGCAGGAGAGAACAAAGACCGTTTTGATACGGAGGGTGACTACTTCATCTCCAAAGAAGAGAAAGCTATTCTGGCACAGGTTTCCAGATGCTATAAAACGTTGTTCTTGTTATCAACACCGGCGGCCTGATGGATCTGGCATTCGTAGAAGAATTTGACAATATCCGCTCTATTTTACAGTACGTACAGGCAGGCCAGGAAGGCGGAAATGCATTTGCTGATGTTGTAAGCGGCGATGTAACCCCATCCGGAAAAATGACAGATACCTGGGCAAAAGATTACTATGATTATCCGGGTGCAGAGGTTTACAGCTACAAGAGCGGCGACCTCATGAAAGAAAAATACGAAGAGGGTATCTTCGTTGGATACCGTTACTTCGATACCTTTGAAGTACCAGTCCGTTACTCCTTCGGTTACGGTATGTCCTACACCGATTTCGAGATCAGAACCGATGACATCAAAGTAAGCGGCCGCGGTATGATGAATCCGAAAGTAAGCGTGACTGTTACCGTCACCAACACCGGCGATACTTATGCAGGAAAAGAAGTTGTACAGATCTACGCTTCCTGCCCGCAGGGCAGACTGGTGAAAGAGTTCCGCCGTCTGGCAGGCTTTGGAAAAACAAAACTGCTGGCTCCTAAGGAATCCCAGACCATGACCATCACCTTCCCGCTGTATCAGCTGACTTCCTATGAGGAGGAAAGCGCATCCTGGATTCTGGAGCCGGGCATGTATGGTATCTGGATTGGAAATGATCTGAATACATCTGTTCTCTCCGGCGCGCTGGAGCTGGACGAGAAAGCAGTCATGACAGCGTGTGAAAATATCTGCCCGATGAAAGAGGAATTGAATGAGATTGTTCCTGATGCAGAAAAAGTTCAGGCAAGAGAGGCTGTATGGCAGAAGGAAGTAAAAGAAAAGAGAATGAGCGTGATCGAGCTCAAAGCATCTGAGATTCCAACTGAGAAAGTAGATTACCAGCGGTACCGGAAGAGCTTCCTGGAAAAGCAGGAAAGATTGTGGAATCCTTTCTGTGGATCAGCTGGCACTCCTTGCAACCGGTGATCCGGGAAGAGCACAGGGCAACGCGCTTGGCTCCGCAGGAATTTCTGTTCCGGGAGCAGCAGCGGAGACATCCCCGTGTGCTTCGGAGGAGCCGTGGAATGTAACCACCATTGCTCTGGTGACGGACCTGCAGGTCTTCGTCTGAAGAGAGAATACCAGGTAGACAACGGAGAGATCGTAGCGAGCGATTTCCTGGCGGCACTGGAAGGCGGATTCTTCAGCAAACCGCAGGAAAAACGCGGAACAACCTATTATCAGTTCTGTACCGCAATTCCGGTTGGAACACTTCTGGCACAGAGCTGGGATGTAGAACTGATCAAGAGAGTCGCGAGATGATCGGCCATGAGATGGAGCTGTTCAACGTAACACTGTGGCTGGCACCTGGCATGAACATCCACAGAAATCCGCTCTGCGGAAGAAACTTTGAATATTATTCCGAGGATCCGCTGCTTGCCGGTATGATGGCGGCTGCTATGACGCTCGGTGTACAGAAGGTACCGGGCTGCGGAACCACGATCAAACACTTCGCATGCAACAATCAGGAGGATAACCGTATGGGCTCCGATTCCATCCTGTCCGAGCGTGCCCTGCGTGAGATCTATCTGAAAGGCTTTGAAATCGCAGTCAAAGATGCACAGCCGATGTCCATTATGACATCTTACAACCTGATCAATGGTGTACACGCTGCAAACTGCTACGATACCTGCACGAAAGCAGCGAGAGATGAGTGGGGATTTGCAGGAGCTATCATGACCGACTGGACAACCACCAACGTACAGATCCAGGGCGAGTGTACGGCAGCGGGCTGCATGAGAGCCGGAAATGACATGGTAATGCCGGGTCTGCCGGAGGATCACGAGAACATCAAAAAAGAACTTGCAGATGGAACTCTGACGATGGCAGAATTGAAACGCTGCATCTATAACACGGTAAATATCGTACTGCAGTCCAATATGTACGAGGGCGCAGTCAGCTACCTTGATCAGTTCGATGATCTGGATACCTATCTTGTCGTGAAATAAAAGAAGTGAAAAATATCTTATGGGGATATACAAAAAGCAGGGTTTGAAATGAACGGACATTTCGGTGCGTGAGACATTGGGGGACCCTGAAAAGAGGAAAGAAGTGCCATTCGCAGATGGGGGTCTGCGGAGCAGGCACTTCTTTTACGTATATTGTCTATGAACCGTGAATACATTGACAGTAAGGCAGAAAATAAGGAGGCGCAAAAAGCAAATGAGAGAACGGGATGAGAATGCATATATTCGTTTTTTTGCCCTCTGGTTTGCGGCCGGTATGACCCTCGGTGTACTGCTGCTGCTTGCGGCATCCCACACGGGAATGAAGGAGGGAAATAGCGTCCGCCTATTTCAGGCGGAGGCGTTTTTTGGAAGAAAAATTTCCGCAAAGGCCTGCTTTTCCTATCTTCTAAAGGTACGGTTAGCACCGGCATTTGCGGGACTTCTCTTTGGATTGACGGCAATCGGTGCGTATTTTGCCACTGCTGCCGTTTGGGCATATGGTTTTCTGTGTGGCGTCTTTCTCTCGGCTGCTATCTGCAGAACGGAATGGCAGGTCTTTT
>ENA-OQIR01000204-OQIR01000204.1-human-gut-metagenome-genome-assembly--contig:-NODE-204-length-28018-cov-4.747445_pt1 | contig 28018 bp, 38 predicted proteins | sample MGYA00242580_ERZ504745 | MGnify/ENA primary metagenome ERZ504745 (study PRJEB26092, sample SAMD00036214) | human gut metagenome | host: Homo sapiens | study: EMG produced TPA metagenomics assembly of...
CAAGTCCTGTTTGCTCTAATTGATGTTTGAACGCAACCATTTTCTTGTTTTTGTGGTGCTCTAATTTTTGAATTACTCGTCGGGTTGTATTGCAGCACGTTAATCATAACATTTTTGCCCTTAAACCATTTTGCAAGTTGCCTTATATCTGAGGAACGGTCATTTATACCTGGTAAAAGCAAATACGCAAATACCACTTTTCGATTATGCCTTTGTGAATAGGACAATGCTTGCTTAACAACATCTTCAATAGCGTACATGTGCATATGAGGAATGATACAGTTTCTCACAGCCTGTGTTGCTGCATGTAAAGATATTGTCAACTGAATTTTTAGATGTTCTTCGCGCAATTTTTTTAATTGATTAACTGGACCAACTGTTGATATGGTAATGCCGTCGGTTGGAAAGTTAAGTCCATTTCTATCTCGAAGAATATGGATTGCTGCAATCAAGTTGTCGTAATTGAATAAAGGTTCTCCCATTCCCATAAAAACGATACGATTTACTTTTTGACGTATCAATATGACCTGCTGCACAATTTCAGACGGTGTTAGATTACGAACGAAACCATTGCGTCCGGACTCACAAAAATACAGCCAACAGAACAACCAACTTGCGTACTTACGCAAACAGTCCCACCATCTCGCCGTTTAATAAAAACCGTTTCGATATACCTGTTGTCTTTCAATTCATAAACATACTTTTCAGTATCGCTACTTTTATAGACTTTTTTTGTTGATATTGATAGATTTTTTTTGTGAAATGGCTGTTTATACAATTTCGCATATAAGGCTCTTGCTTTATCCTCTCCAATTACTTCCGACATTTCTTTGTAAGTAAATCCGTATGGGTCATTCAATATTTCCGTAGGTGTACTTTTAGGTAAGTGTTTCATTTAATATCCTTCCTTTTCAAAATTAAAAAGTTTGTTTTTCAGAGTTTTTGATTATGATTTCTAATTTTTCAACATCAACGATATGTGTTAATTTACATTTAGGGCAGAAAAGAGGAAAATTTCTTAATACCGTATTATAAAATACTTGAACCCTCGTCTTTCCGTTACAAATTGGACATTTTATCCAATATTTTTCAAGCATAATATTTCTCCTTTTGCGCAAAAAATACAGGTCAATTCTCAACATGAGCATTGACCTGCATTTATACATATAACACTACAACAAAATTAAGGCATAGTTTTTATACTATGTCTATACATCGTTAGTTTTGTTGTATAGCATACGCAAAATAAGCATGACAAAAAAGCCCATATTGAAAATGGGAAAAATCTTTTTTAATTTCAATGCTTATCGAATACGCATGCTATGTAACATAAACATTTCCCCCCTTTTAATAATACTATACAAAAAAAGCGGCTAGTTGTCAACATATACATATGAATTATTTTAGTCAACTGATAGAACAGTGTAGACATATCCAAGAGGAAAGGTGAACAGTAAAATGTAATAGGGTGAATAATTATGGCAAAAAGACCAGTACCGAAATACGACTTCAAGGCTTTTGGGGCAGCGATAAAGGCGGCGCGGACAGGGCGCAAGGAGAGCCGCAAGAAAGTAAGCGACGAAATGTTTATCTCGCCGCGTTACCTTGCGAACATTGAGAACAAGGGGCAGCACCCAAGTTTACAGATTTTCTTTGAGCTTATGCTCCGCTACAATATATCCGTAGACCAGTTCCTTTTGGAAACGCCGCCGGAGAAGAACACGCAGCGGCGGCAGCTCGACGCGCTTCTTGACGGTATGAGCGATACAGGCATACGGATTGTGACCGCAACGGCAAAAGAGATTTCCGAAGTCGAAAAAGAGGGCGAATAGGAATGTCCGGCTTAAAACTGAACAGGATTTAGAAAGCGTTGCAATCTTTTTTGAATTGCAGCGTTTTTCTTTTGCGGAAGTTTGGCAAAATAGCTTTTTCTCCGTAGTAAGGGATAAGGGCATAAGGGATAAAAACATTCGTAGCAAGCATAGGAAGCGGGTACCCACTTCCGTATTTTCGCCCTCCCGCGCTGCGGCGCGTCGGTTGAAAATGGCTTGTTGGGAAGTGTCCCAAACCCTCGGAACGGAAAGGAAAGGAGCGAAGCAATGGACGGACGGAAAAGGACGGTGCAAATCAAATTCAGAGTGACGGAAGCGGAACGGGATTTAATACTGGAAAAAATGAAGCTCGTACCCACCCGGAACATGGCGGCGTATCTGCGGAAGATTGCCATTGACGGGTATATCATTCAGATAGACCACGCCGATATAAAGGCAATGACCGCAGAGATACAGAAAATCGGTGTCAACGTCAACCAGATAGCCCGCCGCGTGAACGCGGCGGGGAACGCATACCAAGAGGACATAGAGGAAATAAAGGGGGTGCTTGCGGAGATATGGCGGTTACAAAGATTAAGCCTGTTAAAAGCACCCTAAGCAAAGCCCTTGACTATATCGAAAACCCGGACAAGACGGACGGGAAAATGCTCATATCCTCTTTCGGCTGCTCCTATGAAACGGCAGACATTGAGTTCGGCTATACTCTCGCAAGCACTGGATAAGGCAGCAATTTAGCCTTTCACTTGATACAGTCCTTTGCGCCGGGGGAAGTGGACTATGAGAAAGCCCACGAAATCGGGAAGCAGCTTGCCGACGCGGTGACAAAGGGGCAGCATGAATATGTTGTGACGACGCACATTGACAAGGGGCATATCCATAACCACGTCATTTTTTGCGCGGTGAATTTTGTAGACCATCACAAATACAATTCCAACAAAAGGAGCTATTACGGCATACGGAACATGAGCGACAAGCTGTGCCGGGAAAATGGCTTGTCCGTCGTCGTCCCCGGCAAGGGCAGCAAGGGAAAGAGCTATGCGGAGTACCAGGCAGAAAAGACGGGTACAAGTTGGAAAGGCAAGCTAAAGATTGCCGTTGACGCGCTTATCCCCCAAGTTTCCAGTTTTGAGGAATTGCTAACGCGGTTACAGGCGGCGGGCTATGAGATAAAGCCGGGGAAATATGTTTCATGCCGCGCCCCCGGACAGGAACGCTTCACCCGCCTAAAAACCCTCGGCGCAGACTATACAGAGGAAGCCATAAGGGAACGGATAGCGGGCAGACGGGCAAAGGCGGCGAAAGCCCCCAGAGAGCAGCGCGACGTTTCGCTGCTTATCGACATTGAGAACAGTATCAAGGCGGCGCAGAGTAAGGGCTATGAACAGTGGGCGAAAATCCACAATCTGAAACAGGCAGCTAAAACCATGAATTTCTTGACGGAACACAAGATTGAACAGTACGCGGATTTAGTCAGCCGGATTGAGGAAATGTCAGCGGAAAGCGGACAGGCGGCAGACGCATTGAAGAACGCGGAAAAGCGGCTTGCGGACATGGCGGTGCTTATCAAGAATGTTTCCACCTACCAAAAGACAAAGCCCGTCTATGACGCATACCGCAAGGCAAGGAACAGGGAGAAGTACCGCGCCGGACAGGAACAGGCGATTATCCTACATGAAGCCGCCGCAAGGTCGTTGAAAGCGGCGGGCATTGCAAAGCTCCCGAACCTTGCCGCGCTGCAATCGGAGTATGAAGCCCTCCAAGCGCAGAAAGAAGCCCTTTACGCCGACTATGGGAAGCTGAAAAAGAAAGTCCGGGAATATGATATTATCAAGCAGAACATTGACAGCATTTTACAGGCAGACAGGCAGCCGGAACGTGAAAAGGGAACAGAGCGCGGATAAGGATAGCAAAATCCCCGCCGCTGTGCTATGATAAGGCTATCAAATACAGACAGGAGCGTTGAAGCATGGAAAACCAGAAAATGCCGGAATATGAAACCATACGCGCCGCCGTTGCCGGGGAAAAATGGGCGGTGGAGAAAGTCGTGGAGTGCTACAAGGACGAAATCGACAGGCTATCGACGGTAGCGGTCAGACAGCCGGACGGAAGCACGAAACAGGAAATCAACGAAGATATGCGCCAGTCTATCACAAAGAAGCTGATAGAAGCCCTCCCGCAGTTCCCACTTGAAGAAATGGAAAAGGGAAATGTCAGATAGGCAAAAAAAGAACAGGACGCGGAAGCCGGTATATGACTTCCGCGCCCTGTCTTTTTATGGGTGCTGTTTTCGTGAATGTTACGCAGTAGAACGCCATTTTCGGGGATAAAGGTATAAAGTATCGCCTATCCGATTTTCACGCCCGGAAAGCCCTGTAAATCAAGGGATTTTCCGCGCCTACTGCGTAACAGGGGTGCGTCTTTTCCTCATGCGCTCGGCGGCTTGTCTGCGGGTGATACGCTTCCGGCAGACGGGGCAGTATTTGACACTGTTAGAGGTTGACGCAAAGAACGCGCCGCACTCGGTACATTTCTTCTTATCCCCTGTCTGGTAAAGCTCCGCATAGAGCAGCCTGTCGGCGGGAAGCACCGCAACCCGGAACCACTTGCAGAGAAGCGAATAGGAAATGAGCTGCGGACATACGCATTCGTCTCCGTCGTCCAGTAAGATACAGTTCCCGTTATCATAGTTGCAGCACGTCCGGCGCACAAGGGCGTTGACTTTCCGGCTCTGGGGCGGCGTCAGCCGCTTAACCCCGTTCATACTTCATCAGCGGCGTAAATGGGAAGCTCTGCAAATTCCGCTTCGGTCAAAGCGTCCACTTTGGAAAGGGTGCGCTTTGCAAGCTCCCGCATATCCGCGTCCATGTAGGGCAGCGCGGCGTTGACATTCTCAATCAAAGCCCGCTTGCCGCCCTCGTTGTAAATGCTCAAAAGGTTTGTTTCTTCAACAGTCAGTCTAATCATGCTCATACCTCCATATCGTGATTTTTTGTTTTTGCCGCCGCCTTTTTCGGGGCGGTCTTTGCCTTGTCTGCTTTAAGCTGCGCCCGGATAGAGGGGCGGGGCTTCCTTATCTCCCTGTCCCGGTTCTCCCCCTTGTCAATCAGCGCATACGTCCCATGTCTGCCCTCGATTTTGGAAAAGGAAAGAGTCTTATAGGGCAGCATGGAGAAAAGGCGGTCAGTGTCCTTTGTGGCTGCAAGCCGCATGAACGCCGGGGAAAGCTCTGCCATGAAATGGGTCTTGTTCGGGCTATTCGGCTCATAGTGCCGCTTCATTTCCCGCACAATGCGCCGCGCTTCCGTTTCAATCAGCCCGTCCCGCAAGGCTGTGATATGCGCCTTGAAGTCCCCCGGTGGAAGCTGCTCCCGGCTGCGCCGTTCTTCCTGTAAGAGTGATTGCAGCGCGTCCGGGTCGTCGGGTAGGGCTTCAAAGCGTTCAAACTTCCCAAGCTGCGGGTCTGGGTTGCCGTTGAAGAACCGTCCGGCGGGTATCTCCCTTTCCCCTCGCTCATAAATCAGCTTCACCGTATCGGCGGGCAGTTCCTTTTCCTTGACGCGCTCATAATGTTTAGCGTAGTCCAGTTCGTACAGATTGCCCTTAATTTTCCCGCGCTCCTTTCCCGTCAGCTCGATTGCATAGGCAAGGACGCGGTCGCTTGTCTGCTCCATGTAGAAACGCCATGTGTTGTGGGGCGCGGTGTCTTTGAGGAAAACGTCGCGCTCCCGGAAACAGTGCGTCCCGGACGGGCGGCAGAACCACAAAAGGGTCTTGTCCTCCCTGTTGGGGCTTGCCGCCGCCTTTGCGATAATCTCTTTGTCAATGTCTAAGTCGCTCTGGTAAAAGCCTGTGTTCTGCTTCATAATCGCTTCAAGGGAAGCGAACAAATCCACGTTTTCAAATTTACTCTGTTCCGGCATGGGTCAGCTCCTTTCCAAGTCCTGTGACTTCTGCTTTGCGTTTTTCTTCTGCGCCTTTTCCTTGTCGGCTCTAGCTGCGCCCGGATAGAGGCTTTTTTTCCGGCTTCGCTCCCTTGCCGCGCTCCTTGTCGGCTTTGACAGCGTTAGCCAGGTCAACAAGGGAAATCTGCTCGCCCGCCTTTACCTTTGCTTCCAGTTCGTCAACGGTGGGGGTGTTGTTGATGATACCGTCAATCATGTTTCCGTTCTGCTCTATGGTCTGCTCGGCGGTTTTCAAGGGATTGTCCCGCTGCGCCTGTTCTGCGGCAACGGCAAACGCCCGCGTCCCATTCCCCATAATCAGATACTTTCCGTCGTCCGACTGGTGGTGAAAGCCATATCCGGCGGCTTCTATCTGCTCCCGGCTCATAGCGGTTACATGGAAAGTCCCTCTCGGTGTTTTGACAGTTTCGCCCGTTTCCAAGTCGTCCGGGGTAAGCTGCTTCTGCTCCTGTAAAAACTCCGGCACTTCCCGGAAACCTACACTGTCAACGAAATGCGCCGCGTCCTGTCCGTCCTGATGAAGCACTACCACGTCCGAAACGGAAAGGCTGTGTCCCTTAAAATCTTTGGGGTGGTCGATATTGAAACGGGTGTAAATATCTTCAAGGGAAGTTTCCGGCGCAAGGGGCGCGGAATAGACAAGCTCATAGTTCGCCCTGTCAACCACATTTCCCGCCGCCTGCAGGCGGTCGTATGGCTCAAAGCGGAAATCCCTTGTTTCGTCCCCGCCTTTTATCTGGTAAATGGAAAAGGTGTCTTTGTCCTGTCCGGCGGTCTGCGCCGTTTCCTGTGCCTTTGCGTAAAGCTGCTTTACGTCGCCCTCGGTCAGCCCGCCGCTTTTGAGCTGCCCCATAAGCTCGCGGCATTTCTCCGGCGTTCCCGTATAAAGCACGTCGCCCATTTTCGCCCGCCCGTTCTCCTGTGTCACATAGGCTTGCAAGAGGTGGCTGTTTTCCGGCTGTCGCCGTAAGGGTTCCGGCGCATCTTGTAAATCGTTTCCGGGGTAAAGGCTTCTTTCGGGCTGCGCCCGCCTTTTCCTGTGCGCCGGATTTTCCCGGTGCGGCTGCTTCCGGCTTCTCTTTCCCGGCTGTATCTGCCTTTGCCGGGGCTTCCGGCTGCGGCTGTTCTTTCGGGGCTGCCTTTTCCTCTCTGGTGGCTGCTCCTGTCCGGCGGTCTGCTCCTTGTCCTGTGCCTTTTGCAGCTCCGCAAGATTTTCGTCTATGGAATTGATAATCTCGGCGGCTGCGCTGCGTATCGTTTCAAGGGAGCTTTTCAGCTCGGACAGCTCCCGCCCGCTGCTCCACCCGGCGACATAGCCGAAAGAGTAGTCCGACGTGTCAAGCCCGTAATGTTGGCAGACAGTATAGGCGACGCTTTCCGCTTCGACTTCGCGGGTGCGGCGGTCAACGTGGGGCTGCTGCTCGTCCTTTGGCGCGTTGAGGTCAATGTCGTGCAGCTTCGCATGGGCGATTTCGTGAATAGCGGTCTTTAAGGTCTGTAATTCGCTCATGCCCTCGTTGATAGCAATGCGCTTGTCCTCCAAGTGGTAGTAGCCATGAGAGCCGCCCTCGATATTCTCAAAGGCGATAGGAACGGGGGAAGTCTTTTCAAGGGCTGCGAAAAAATCCTTGTAGCGGTCAACGTCGCCCGTCAGCTCGTCAACGGCAATATCCGGCAGCTCCTTTCCCTCGGTCTGGGAAACGTCAAAGACGGATACCACCTTGTAGGCGGGTATGGTGACTTCCTTTTCCTCGGTGACGGGCTTTCCATCCTTGCCGATTATGGGCTTCTGTGTGTGCGGGTCGATTTTCTGCATTTCCTGTTTGATTTTATAGGGCGACGGGGCAATGATTTTAATTCCCTTTTGCCCTTTCATCACGTTTCGCTCAAAGTTATTCTTCCAAGCGGAAAAGCCCGCCACAAGGGAAGCGTCCGGCTTCTGCATGGCGATAAGGACGGTGTTTCGGAAGCTGTAATTATGGAATTTTGACATGACTTTCAGATATTCCTTGTAACGCTCGCTGTCAAAGAGTTCCGCAATACCCTGTTCCAGACGGTCGGTAATCTCTTTTAATTTCTCGGCGGGCTTCTCGCTCGTCAGCACGATAGGGATAACCGGGCGCGGCTCCTGTGGCTGCTCTGCGGTCTGCGCGGTTCTCTGCCCCGGCGCGGCTGCGTCAAAATCTGCTTTTTCCGGGTCGGGGCGTGACCGCTGCGGGGGCTGCGGCGTTACCCGGTATTCCTGTGGAACGTCGCGCCCGTCGTACCATTCTGTAAAGGTGTTGCGGTTGTTGTAGATATAGCCCTTTTCGGTAAACATACCGTCGTCGTTAATGGAAGCGTCGCGCCCGTATTCCTCATACATGAAATACTTTTTCGCTTCTTCGGGCAGTTCGGGTTCTTCCAGTTCATCAACCAGATAACGCCCGTATTCTTCTTCATTGTGGACGGACGGATAAATCCAGTAGCAGTCAAGGTTTTGTGCAAGGTTGATGATGTCCTGTAAGCTGTCGGCATGGTCGCCGTATTCAATGGCTGCAATGAATTTCTCCCGGTCGTCGTCAAACTGCATTTCCAAGAGCTTCCCTAAATAGTTCAGCTCGTCGGGGTGGGAATACTCGCTTAAATGTTCCGCCAAGCCGGGGATAGGGGATTGAAATTCTGTGAAATGCCATTCCTCGTAATGCTTGAAGTCAATCCCGATACGGTCAAAGACTTCTTTCAGATGTTCGGCAGTCGTGGGGAACGTCACCCATTCGCCCGCGGGTCTGCCCTCGGTGTACTTCCCAAGATTGGAAAGATAGCCGCTTAAAATCGGTTCTGCCATTTGTTCGCTCCTTTCTTTTTCAATCATGCGTGCATAAGCTCAAAATCCTCAATGCTCATGCTCCCGTCAAATACATAGGGGTTAAAATCCTCTCCGTCCCGGTAGGGCTTTTCGGAAAAGGGAAGCCCCGCTTCATGGGCGGCTGCCCTCGCTTCCTCGATAACCTCCGGGGGAAGCCTGTCGTCATGCGCCCCGATAAAACCGTCAATGTCGTTCATGCTGTTTTCGTAGTGGTAGCGCACTCCGGCGGTCAGCTCGTCAAGGCTCATGTCCTCGCCTAAATGCCCGCAGTAATAGCCGTTTAGGATAACGGCGGCGGGGTCGGTGCTTTTGATTTCCTCTAACCGGCTCCTGTCCTCCGGGTAGAGGGTGTCGTCCATATCAAGATGAAAATATTCCGCGTTCCATGAACGCCCCTGTTTCCAGAACGCCACCCATGCGATACCGTCCCTAAGCTCGTCTTGATAGTCCTTTACGGTGTCCCGTAAACTTGCCATAGTGAAAAACCTCCTTTCTTTGGGGCAGTCGTCACAAGCTGCATTTTTGGGCTGCATGGTCTACTACGGGTACGCCCGCATTTCTGCCAAAGATTTCTCAAAAATTTTTAGAGGGTGAAGCCCTCCGCAAAAGAGGGTTTGGGAAACTTCCCAACAAGCAAAATCCCCGTCCGGCGCGTCAGCGTCGCAACGGGGATTTACGGAAGTGGGTACCCGCTTCCTATGCTTGCTATTCAAGTTTTTAGTTCTTCTGTACTTCGATACGGTAGTTGACGTATTTCCCGCCAGTGTCAGCCAGAACGATAGTTCCGTCATAGGTCTTGCCTGTTTTCGGGGAATAGAGCTTCTTCACATTCACTTTGCCGGATTTAAGGAGCGCGGCGGCAATCTTCGCGGAAAAAGCGGTCTTGCGTTCCTCGAAAAAGCGGTCATTCTTCCACATGACAAAGGCACATTCTTTGTTGCTGCAATAATAGTTTTTCTTCCCCTCATGGACGGGGGAACCGCAACGGGGGCATTTGCCGACAGAGGGCTTTTCCTCCCGGAACAAATCCTTTTTCCCGTCCAGTGCTGCGGCGTGTGTCTGCACAAGCTCCCGCGCCATAGCTTCAATGCCGGACAGAAATTCGCCGGGGTCTGCGGCTCCCTTTGCTATCTGCGTCAGATTGTTTTCCCATTCTGCGGTAAGCTGCGGGGAAGTGAGCATATCCGGCAAGACTGATATAAGGGCGGCTCCGTTCTGCGTGGGGATAAGCTGCTTCCCCTTGCGCTCTGCAAAGCCGCCCTTTACCAGTTTTTCAATGACGGCGGCGCGGGTGGCGGGAGTGCCAAGCCCCCGGCGTTCCGCGTCCGGGTCGGTGTCCCCGTTCCCGGCTCGCTCCATAGCAGAGAGAAGCGACGCTTCGCTGTGGGGCTTCGGCGGCGTTGTGGTATGCTCCGTTACTTTTGCGGCGGGGTTAGGAAAGTTCTGTCCCTCGGAAAGCTCCGGCAGCGTCACGCCCTCATTTTCCCCGTCCTCTGCTTCGGGCTTATCTTTCAGCGTCGCCCGGTATCTGCGTTCAAGCTCTTTCCAACCCTCCGCAAGTACGGTCTTTCCCCTTGCGGTGAAGTCTGTCCCGGCGCATGAGAAAACCGCCGTAACCGCTTCATAAATATGCGGCTCGGCGGTGGCAAAAAGCAGACGCGCCCCCGCAAGGGTAAGGATATTCTTCTCGCTTTCCGGCAGCGCGTCCGGGTCAGCCTTTGCAAGCTCCATAGTGGGAATGATTGCGTGGTGGTCTGATACTTTCTTGCTGTCTAATACCTTTGCAATCTCCGGCGTGAAGTCCGCGCCCGCCATAAAGGGGAGCTTTTCGCAAAGCAGCGCGATAATGTCCGCTGCGGTGCCGCCCATGTCGTCAGTAAGAAAGCTGCTGTCCGTCCTCGGATAAGTAAGGAGCCGCTTTTCATAAAGGGATTGTGCAAGGTCAAGGGTCTGCTTTGCGGTGTAACCGAAAATGCGGTTCGTTTCCCGCTGCAAAGAGGTAAGGTCAAAGAGCTTTGGCGGGGCTGCGGTTTTCTTCTCTCTGGTAAGGGAAACGCATACCGCCTTTCCCGCTTCGCAAGCCCCTTTCAGCGCGTCGGCTTCTGCCTTGTCCGAAATCCTTTCGCTTGCCGCGTCCGCGCCGGATAAATCAAGGCGAACATGATAATATTTTTCTTTCTGGAAATGGGAGATAGCCGCGTCCCGGTCGGTGAGCATTTTTAAGGTCGGGGTCTGGACGCGCCCCACGTTCAAGGTCTTTCCATACAGGCAGGAGAAAAGCCGGGTGGCGTTAATGCCGATAAGCCAGTCAGCCTTTGCGCGGCAGAGGGCGGACGCAAAGAGCGCGCCATAGTCCCGCCCGTCTTTGAGGGAAGCAAAGCCCGCCTTAATCGCCCCGTCCTCCATTGAAGAAATCCACAAGCGGCGCATGGGCTTCTTGCAGCCCGCCACTTCGTAGACAAAGCGGAAAATCAATTCACCCTCGCGCCCCGCGTCACACGCATTTACCACTTCGGAAACGTCGGCGCGGTGCATAAGCTCTTTAATGGTTTTGAATTGCTTCCCCTTGTCCGGGTCAACGGCGTACTGCCATTCCTCCGGCAGAATGGGTAAGCTGTCAAAACTCCATTTTTTATATTGCTCCCCGTAGGCGGCAGCTTCCGCAAGCTGTACCAAATGCCCGACGCACCATGAAATGAGGTAGCCGCCGCCCTCGATATACCCGTCCTGTTTCCCCTTAATGCCAAGCGCGGCGGCGATAGTCTGCGCCATGCTCGGCTTTTCTGCAATCACAAGTCTAAATGCCATGAAAAAATCCTCCTTTCAGCGTTCCGGCGCGGTGTGCTTCTTCTCCTGTGCCTGTTTCAGACAATAGCCGATACAGGGGGATTGCGCCTTATAAGGGCAACGCATACACGCCGGGGATTTTGGAACGGGCGGCGCACTGTCACGCCGCCCGGTGGGTCTTTGTACCATCATTTTTTCTAAAGGGTTTTCGGTGAAAAGCGTCATGCTTCCTCGTCCTCCTGTTCTTCATCAGAAAGCCCGTCCCCCTCGTCCTCGTCGTAATCGTCAAAATCGAAATCTTCAAGGTCGGTGTCGCCCTTGACGTTCTGCTTTGGCTTCATAAACTTAAAATAATAGAACGCGCCCCCGCCGCCAAGAAGTGCCACGACAAGGAAAAGCACAAGCCCGCCTGTATTGCCTTTCTCTTTGGGCTGCTCTGTTGGTTTCTCGTTTTCCGGCTCCGCTTCCTTGCCGCTGCAAGCGGTCATGTTGTCCTTGCAGACAGGGCAGCTCACATTTACCTTTCCGGCTTCGCATTTATCGGTGCAACTGCAAACGGCGGGCGGGGCTGCTTCGGTGCTTCCGTCCTCCATAAGTGCTAAGAGGTCGCTTCGTCCACTTGATTAAGGAAATGTACGGTGTCCTCGCCCTCGTCGTCCCGGTCAATGAGGATATAAAAGTAATTGCCGTTTTTGGTCGTTACGGTGATAAGCTGCTTGTTGCCGCCGAAATCGTCTACAAGGGTCGCGTTCCCGTCCGGGGTAAGGGGTTCTTCCTTTTGGGGTTCCTCGTAGACAACGCCGCTGTCGTTGGTGTCGTCCTCTCCTCCGGGGTCTGTGCAAAAGCGGTGACGGAAAAGCCGCCCATAAGTACAAGGGCGGCGCAAAGTGCGGTCAAGGTTCTAAGGATTTTCTTATTCATTCTCGGTGTCCTCCATTTCTTCGGTGTCATGGTCTGCGGGTTCTGCGGGGTAGCCCGGCGCGGCTTCCATACCCGGAATACCGCCCCCGGAAAGCATAGCGGAAAGCTCATGCGGGGAAAGGCGCATGGAGCGCACAAGCTGTACGATTTGCAGGTTTTCCGCTTCGGTTTTCTGCGCTTCAAGCCCCCTTAATCTGTTCTGGTACTCGGTGATTTTCTCGCGGGTCTTTGCAATCTCTTTGTCGATACGTTCAATTTTGTTCATAGCCATCAATAAATTTCTCCTTTCAGATTTTCATTTTTTTGTTGTCAGTTCCAATTCATTAAGCCGTAGCCCTTGATACAGGAGTAATTGACGGGGTAGCTCTTTATCTTGCAGGCGTCGCCGGAATTGCCCTCGACGGTATAGACGCGCTCCCCGTCCGTTCCGATAACAAGCCCCACATGGTCTGCGCTCCCGTCCCCGTCCCAGTCGAAAAAGATAGCGTCGCCGGGGGCGATATTCTCATAGCCCCTCGCGCCCCATTGCCCGCGTGACTGGAACCAGGGTACGCCCTGTGACTGGCACCCGGCAAAGCGCGGCTCGCTCTTTCCGGCTTGATTGTAGCACCATGAAACGAAACAGGCGCACCATTCCACGCGGCTGTTAAATCCGTACCAGCTCCAAAAGGGTCGCCCGCCCACGTTGCCGACTTGCCGCTTCGCAAGGTCTACAACGGCGGTGTTGCCGGGGCGTGTGCCGTTTACAAGCTGTACGCCGCTTAAATCCTCGGACGCGCCCATATCGGGGGAGCCGCCGCCGAAAATCAGCGGTTTGTTTCCGCTTGTTTCCAGATAGACGCGGTACATTTCAAGCTGCTGTGGCGTTAGAAGTTCCTCCGCAATCTCGGAAATGGGCTTGTTCGTCAGCTTCACGTTGAGGATATGGTACTCGTAGGTACTTCCTCGGTGGTCGTTTCCCCTGTTTCCGGGTCTGTGCTTGTTTCTGTGCGGTAGCGGATTTCCGTTTCTTCTGTCAGCGTCAAAGTGTACTGCATGGCAAAGACGCGATTTAGCTCTGCCTGTGCGCTCTGCGGGGTGTAGGTCTGCAAAAGGGCGGTGAGGTAGGACGCTAACTCATGGGGGTTATGCCCGATACTGTCAAGGTCATAGCGGTATTCGTCATAGCCGGGGTGGGTGCTTTCGATATTGTCAATCTGCTGCTGAAGCTCGTTTTCCTTTGCGGCGTAATTGTTCTCCGTCGCCACAAGGTCGCTGTCCTCCGACGTGTAGGAAGTCCCAAGTATGCCGTTCATCAAGCCGGAGAACATGGAACCGCAAGAGGAAAGCCCCGCCGATACCATGATGAATAAGAGCAGCGCGGCAACGGCGATACATACGCCCGCCGGGTGCCGCCCTACAAAAGCGATTGCCTTTTTTGTTTCCTCGGCGGTCTTTTTTGCCGCCTTGCGGGTGTTCTCTGCGGCTTTCTGCGCCGTTTTTGCGCCGCCTTTCCTTGCCGACTTTGCATACTGCCGCTTGATTTGCTGCTTCTGCATGAAGCGGGAAAGGGGATTGCCCGCAATCTGCGGATTGTCATGCAGGCTTTATGGTACTGGAAATCCACATTCGCCTTGAACGCCGCTTTCTCTGCCTTTGCCGCCGCCCGGTAGGGTTTGAGCTTGTGGCTGTGGTAGCCCTCCTTGACTTTCCGCGCCCCGTACTTTGCGCCGCGCTCTGCCAGTTCTTCGGATTTGTGCGCCCCCTCAACGCCGGAATTGTCCTTTTCAACGGAATGTATCTTGTTGTGGACGAAAATACCCGCTTCCTGTGCGGGGCGGGATAGCGGGTTATTGTGGGGCTTATTCTTTCCTATGGGCTTTTCCTGTTCCTCAAAATGTAGGCGGGTCTTGCCTTTCCCGGTGGCTTCATCAAAGGTGCGCTCCCGTACAAGTTTCTTTTCTTTGGGGATAGCCGCCTTTGCCGCGTCCAGACGGTCGGCTGCTTTGTCCGATTTTCGGATATACCTTTCAAGCTCCGGCGTTGCCCGTTCCTCGTCGGTAAACTGCAAGCGGGAAGATTTTTCTTTTGCTGTGGCTTCTGCCTGTGCTTTCCTCGCCGCCTTTTTGCTCGCCTTTCTGGTACGCGCCCCGTCGATACGTTCCAAGACGCGCTCGGCTGCTGCGGTGTCCTGTTCCCGTTCTGCCCCCGGCGCATGGGGAAGCGGCGGCGTGTCGGTTAAGGGCGGGGAAGTTGCGCCGCCCGGTAGGGGCTGCGCTGCCTGTTCCGGCTGCGGTGGGGCTTCGGTCTTTGCAAAGTCCGCGTCCCTTATCCGCTTGCTGATACGTTTCTTTTTCCCGGTAGCGGCGTTTACCTCGACAGCCCCCTCGCGGGTCATTTTCTGCGTGACTTTTTCACGCGCCTTATATTGTTTTATGTGTCTGTCCCTCCAATCCGCGCCCTTGCAAGGGCGCAATACTCGGCGTTTATCTCAATGCTATATAATGCCTGTCAAGCTGCTTTGCGGCTGCCCCCGTCGTGCCGCTGCCGAAAAAGGGGTCAAGCACAACGCCGCCTTTCGGACAGCCCGCCTTGATACAGGTTTCGGCAAGTTTTGGCGGGAACGCGGCGAAATGCCCGCCTTGTAGGGAACGGTATTGATAAGCCACACGTCCCGCCTGTTCCGCATGGTCGGCATGAGGGCTTCGTCGTAGTAGCTGCCGCTTCGCGCCCGGTTAAGCCCCTGTACGTTCCCCTGTCCGGTACTTCGTCCGCATATTTCTGTCCCGCGCTGCGCCCGGTGCGGTACCGCGCCGCCGTTGTGGGGGCTAACGGCTCGGCTATGGCGGCTGCGTCATAAAAATACTTCTTTGACTTCGTAAGCAGAAAGATATGTTCATAGCAGCGGGTAGGGCGGTCTTTCACGCTCTCCGGCATGGGGTTTTCTTTCTGCCAGATAATGTCGCTCCTTAAATACCACCCGTCAGCGCGTAGGGCAAAAGCTAAAAGCCAGGGAATACCGATTAAGTCCTTTTGTTTGCAGCCGGAAACGCGGTTGTTTCTTGCAATCTGCTGTCCGTTTCTCCTTTCGGGTTCTTCGGGTCTGCATGGTAGCCTTTATTTCCTGTGCCGCAGTAGGTGTCCGCGATATTCAGCCAGAGCGTACCGTCAGAACGCAGTACCCGGCGCAGTTCGCGGAAAACCTCGGTCAGCCTGTCAATGTACTGCTCCGGCGTGTCCTCCCGCCCAATCTGCATATCAAGCCCGTAATCCCTAAGCGCATAGTAGGGCGGGCTTGTGACGCAACAGTGTACGCTTTCCTCTGGAAGCTCCCGCAAGGCATAGAGCGCGTCCCGGTTGATAATGGTGTCTGTCCTTAATTTTGTCATGCTTCGCCCACTTCCTCCGGCTTCGTCGTCATTACCCGGTAAAGCTCGGTGTCTTTCGGGAAGCGGTCTACAAAGGGCAGCACCACGTTCCCGTAGAAGATAAGCCCTCGCCCGCTTCGGTGTGGGTGACATACTTCATCTGCTGCGGGGAGATGTTGAGCTGCTTTGCAAGGATAGCCCGGTCGCCCGCCGCCTGATTGAGCATGAGGACAAAATCAGAGTTTTCAAAGATATTCTCCACTTCGCGGGAAGCAAGCAAATCCTTGACGTTCTGCGTAATGGCTGTGGGTATGCCGCCCCATTTTCTGAAACGCTTCCAGATTTCAACGGAATAGGCGGCGGTCTGTTCCTCTTTCAAGAGAAGATGAAATTCGTCCATAAAATACCGGGTGGATTTCCTTTCTGCCCGGTTGACGGTGACGCGGTTCCATACCTGGTCCTGCACAATGAGCATACCTAACTTTTTGAGCTGCTTCCCAAGCTGCTTGATGTCAAAGCAGACAAGGCGGTTAGAAAGTTCCACGTTGGTACGGTGGTTAAAGACGTTCAAGCTGCCGGAAACGTAAAGCTCCAATGCCGCCGCGATACGCGCCGCTTCCGGCTCCGGCTGCTTCAAAAGCTCGTCGTAGAGGTCGCCCAAGATAGGCATTTTCTCCGGGTCGGGGTCTGCAAGGAAAGGGCGGTACACGTTCCTAACGGCGCGGTCAATGACGGTCTTATCGACGGGCTGCAAGCCTCCTTGCCGCCGATTACAAGCTCGCAGAGGGAGAGGATAAAGTCGGATTTCAGCGCAAGGGGGCTGTCGTCCTCGGAATAGTTGAGGTTAATATCCATAGGGTTCACATACTGGGGCTTCCCGTCAATGCCCTTGCCCGTAGGCGATAACCGTATCACTTGCCCGTCAAGCCGCTGCACAAGGGAAAAATACTCTGCTTCCGGGTCGCAGATAATTATGTCGTCGTCGGTAATGAGGAAAGCGTTTGTCATTTCCCGTTTGGCGGCAAAGGATTTCCCGCTTCCCGGCGTACCCAAGATTAAGCCGTTGGGGTTCTTTAGCTGCTTGCGGTCGCAGAGTATCATGTTGTTAGACAGGGCGTTTAAGCCGTAGTACAAAGCCGCGCCCGTCTGGAAAAGCTCCTGTGTGATAAAGGGGATAAAGATAGCGGTGCTTGACGTGGTAAGCCCTCTTTGAATGGGGATAAGGTTCTCCCCAAGCGGTACAGAGGACATAAGCCCCGCTTCCTGTTGGTAGTCAAGGCGGGTCAAGGCGCAGTTGTTCTTCTGTGCAATGCCCGCCGCCGCGAATACGTCATTTTCCAGTTTCCGCTTCGTGTCCGCCATGTTCACCACAAGGAACGTCAAGAGGAACATTCTTTCATTCCGGCTCTGCAAGTCCTGTAAGAGGTTCTTCGCTTCGCTGCCGAACGTGGCAAGGTCGGACGGGATTATATCCATGTCGTAGCCGCTGCGTACCGCTTTTTTCTGTTCCTCGATTTTCATTTTGTCAAGGTCGGTGATTTTCCGCTTGATTGTCTTTATGGCTTCGGTCTGGTCGATACTGTGGATATGCAGATTGACGATAACGCCCGTTTCCAAGTCCAGAATATCCGATAAGATACGGTCGTTTAATTCCGGCGCAAGGATTTCAAGGAATGAAACCGCGCCGATTTTGCGCCCCATGCGGAAATAACGCCCCTCGCCAAAACGGAAAGAGGATGGGGCGATAAAGTCCTTTGTGGAAAGCCCGGACGGGGCAAGCCATGAAAAATCAAAGGCAAACTGCCCGCCCTCCGGGTGGAAAATGCCATGCAGCATTTTAAGGCGTTCATAGCCTGTCATGGGGCGGGCAGACACGCCCAAGAGCTTAAAGTTGTTGAGTACGTCCGTTTCGATACGGGCAAGGCGGGATTTCGCCGCGCCCAGACTGTCGGCTTCAATGGCAAAGGTGATATATTTTGCTTTGACAAGCCCGTTGTTTCCCTTTGCAAGCTGGTTTTTCAGCATATTCCGGTATTCTGTGCGGATAGAGTTGAAAGCGTCCTCCTGTGCCGGGATATTGACCGCCTTTTCCGCTTCGCCCCGCTGCGTCCCCTGATTGATGAAAGAGAGCTGCACCGAAACGGAAGCGTCAAAGTAGTTGAGGAAGTCGCACCAGTCTCAAAAATGGCGGTCTTGTCGTCTGCCTGTGCAAGCTGATAGTTAATATCTTCAAAGGCGACGGTCTTTGAGTATTTCCGTCCCGTAACCTTGCAGATACCGTCCGGGTACATCTGGATATAGGGGATTGTCTGCTGTGCGGTGTGGGCTTTCCCGTCGCCCTTTGCCTGTCTGATGATTTCCGCAATCTGCTTTTTCTCGGCGCGGGTGAGCTTGCGGGGCGGGTTAGGCTTTGCGCTTCCCGCCGCGCTGTTTCTTCGTGTTTCCTTTTGCAATCGCTGATACCTCCTTTTCAAGTTTTCTCTGCCGTTCTAAGACGGAATAAAAGTTGTCTGTCCTGTATGGTCGTTCTTTGGGGGCTATGAATTTCGTCCGTATGATGTTCTTCACCACCACTTCAAGGGGCTGTCCATGCTTTTCATACATGGCGAACAGGAAACAGGGCAGCATGACGGCAATCATAGCCATAGACGCAAGGCTTGTGCCTGTGCTGTCTTTGAGCAGAAAGAAAAGCGGAAGCCTAACAGGAGAGCTACCGCAAAACATACAATCTGCCGTTTGGTAAGGTTGAAAGCTACTTTTGTCTTGACTTTGGATAAGTCTTTGGGTACGGGTACATACGCCAAGTGGAAACCTCCTTTCTCTGGGTTTTTTGCTGCTGTAAGTTCCCATAGGGGTAATCAAGGCAAAGGTCAATTTCTGCCCTTTGCCCGTCCCTATTCTATGGGGTTTTCCCGCGTCAAGGTCGGGTAGTATTTTCGCCGCTTTGCTCTGAAAATCTCCACCCTACCCTTGACACGCCGCTAATGCGCGGAGAAAATCGACTTCGCCAGTGCGCCGGATTTGAACAGGGAGAAACAGAGGATAACGGTATAGGCTGCAAGGGAAAAAATCGCGCTGTGCAGGTTGTCCGCTATTATCATGTTGTTCACCAAAACCGCGTAAATGCCGACGCATATCATTATGAGGAAGCCTTGAAAGCCAAGCGCGAACAGGGATTTTAGGTAGTTGTTCCCTATCTGTCCCCATTCCCGATTAGTCATTGTTGCGAACGGGATAGGCGATACCGAACAGTAAAGGTAAATTTCTATCATTCTGCCGTAGAGGATAACGGTTATCAGTACGGACATGATTTTCATGCACAAGCTCACAAGGCTTGTTTCCATGACAAGTAAGAGCAGTTCGGGGATTTCCATAGCGTCAAGCCCGCTTTGCATGGAAGCAAGGGCGGCGGCAACATCAATCTCTGTGCTGCCGCCGATTACCCCCGCCGCGCCGGAAACAACGTGCTGCGCCATATCGAACACCGCCATAGTGATGTCAAAGGTGTGCGTCACAAGGTAGACTGCCACAAACGCCTTGAACACCCACTTGAAGAACATGGAAGTGTCAACGTCGTGCATATTGTTCTTTTCCGTTACCATGCTGATAAGCTCATAGCATAGGACGTAGGTAATGACAAGCCCCGCAATGGGTACGATTACATTCTCACTAAGCGTCTGTATCATGGAGAATATATTTGCGTTCCACCCTTGCGGGGTCTGCCCTACCTCTGCGGCGATAGTGCCGACTTTCTCGTTTACGTCCCCGAACATAGTTGACAGATTACCGTTTATGGCTCCTATGAGGATTTCCTTTATCCATTCGTTAATCGCGTCAAGTATGCTCTGCATAAGCCTTTACCCGCGCTTCTTAACCGAACAAGCCGGAAAGCAGCGGTACAAGGGTCATGCCGATAAGGGCAACGCCGCCGCCCGCCATAAGCTGCTTCATGCCCTGGCTTTTCGCGCCCGGATTGTCGTTGCCGTAGCCTTCCATGAGGTTAATCACGCCCCAGATACCAAGCCCGGCTCCAAGTGCTACAACAAGGGTCTGCAAAACGTCTACTGCGCTATTGAAAAATGCCATAAATATATCCTTTCTGCCGCGTCTGCGGCTGTCCGGCAAGCGGACAAAAGGCGGTCAGCGTATGGTCGCCGCCGCATAAAAAACCGCCCTCTGGTAAAGGCGGCTGTCCCCGCGCTGCGTAAGTCCTGCGGCGCGGCGGTATTCAGTTGTAAGGGGTGCGGCTCCTGCCGCTGTGTACTGCGCCGGAAAGTGGGGGCGCGTATCATGTAGCCGGTATGGATAGATGTGATTGCTTCAATCGCTCCTTTCTGTGTCCCGCTGTGCTGCCGGACGTTTTTTCAGACTTGCGGGAAGTGAATAGCTTGCGTAGCAAGGTGTTCGCTTCCCGCAAGTTCACAAAGGGGTAGCTGCCGCAAGGCAGCGTAGGGGAAGTGTAGCTTCCCCTGTCCCCCGGCGGTCTGCCATGCTGTCACTGTTGCGGGATAAGCCCCCGGCGCGTGACATACTCCGTTGCAAAACGGCGGTGTTCCGCTTCCTTTTCCCGCCAATACTCCCATAATGCAGCGTCGGCGGCTTCCGCAACATTCATTAAAAACCGTTCAAGCTGCTTTTGTTTTTCCTCTGCGCTACGTTTCCTCATGGTCTGCGTCCTCCTGTAAGTCTGCTGCGTCAATCTCGTAATAGTCAAAAACCTCGTCGGGCTTGACAATGGCGGGGCGGCGTTTAAGGTGCTTTTCCATGTCAAAGGCGTTCTTCGGGTCTGCGTCGGATAGGTACTTGTATTTCGGGTGTTTCGTTATGTCGAATTTGTCCGAAAAGAACGGGCGCACCCCGCGTAGCTGCAAGATACATTTCCCTCCGTCCATGACTGCGATTTCATCTTCCGTCATAAGCTGCTTTCCCAATTTCTGATAGTTCAGCCCATGCGAAAGCTCCCGCCCTCTGGTTTCGGAAGTGTTGAAGCTGTCTATCGTTTCCTTGCCTAAAATCTCCGATATTTCTTTGAGGGTGGTTTTCTCCTTGCCGCCCAAGAAAAGCGTGGTGTCGCAGTTGCCGACTATGGTATCGGCGTTGTCCTTGTAGATTGCCTTTAGCTGTGACTGGCTCTGCAAGATGATTGACGCGGAGATTTCCCGGCTCCGTATCGTTGCAATGAGCTTTTCAAACTTTGGTATCTGCCCGATATTCGCAAATTCATCAAGTAAGCACCTAACATGGACGGGAAGCCGCCCGCCATATTCATCATCTGCTTTGTCGCATAAAAGGTTGAATAACTGTGTGTAGAGAATACTCACGACAAAGTTAAAGGTGTCGTCGGTGTCGCTGATAATCACGAAAAGGGCTGTCTTTCTGTCGCCTATGGTGTCAAGCTCCATTTCGTCGGTTCCATAAGCTCCCGCAGCTCCTTAATGTCGAATGGGGCTAACCTCGCGCCGCATGAGATAAGTATGCTTTTTGCGGTCTTGCCCGCCGCAAGTTTGTATTTTTTGTACTGCTTGACTGCAAAATGCTCCGGGTCTTTTTCTTCCAGACGTTCAAACATGAGGTCAACCGGGTTCTGGAAGTCCTCGTCGTCCTCGCGGGCTTCCGACGCATTTATCATTTCAAGCAGCGTCGTGAAGTTCTTCTCGTCCTCCGGGGCTTCATACCAGATATAGCCGATTAGCGCGGTGTAGTAGAGCTTTTCCGCTTTCACCCAGAAATCCTCGCCGGATTTTTCCCCGTCGCCTTTGGTGTTGGCGATAATGGTATTGACTAACTTCAAAATGTCCTTTTCGCTCCGCAGATAGGCAAAGGGATTGTATTTCATGGATTTTTTGAAGTTAATCGTATTTAGCACTTTGATACGGTATTTGTACCGCTGTAACATTTTCCCGGTTTCCAAAATCAGTGTTCCTTTCGGGTCAGTGACGATATACGACGTTGGAAAATCCTTTGACGTACATTGCATGAGCGACGGTTTCACAAAGAACCGGGTCTTGCCGCTGCCGGAACCGCCGATTACAAGGATATTTTTGTTTCTTGCGTATTTCGGCTGCTTCGGGCGGCTGTTCATGGTAAGCCGTTCCGTCTGCGTTAGGGGGATATTGTTCTCAAATACCGGGTCGGTGTACGGCTTTATGTCGTCAGCCCCGCCCCAACGCGCCGAACCGTATTCTGTCCCGCGGCGGTATTTCTTCGCGTTCTTGCCTTTGGTGTAGATAATCAGCCGGACAATGACCGCCCCCGCAATGCCTAAAGCTAAGTCTGCCGGGTGGAAGCTCGGCGCGATACTGGAAAAGGCGGCGGTAAAACCGTCCCCAAGATGTAGCAGCTTTGCGCTCGCGTCCGCGCCGGGGGAGAGCCGGACAGCCGCGCCCACTTTATCAAAGAGCCAGACAAAGAGCAGATACGGGAGATTTAAGATAAGCAGCTTCTTGATTTCCGGCTTCATAGCGATACCTCCCTGTCTTTGTTCTTGACCTTTGCCCGTTCCGCGTTCTTGCCCTGTGCAGCTTCTTTGAGGTAGAGAGCAGCTTTCGGATTGAGGGCTTTTTCTCCTGTGTCAGCTTTTTTGCGGAAAATTCCTTAAAGGCGGCGGTCAGCACGTCCGCGTCCCGCCCCTTGAAGAAAACCAGATAGCGGGGCGGGCTTTCCGTCGCGTCCTTTTTCAGCGCAAAGTCGATACCGTACTTTTTCGCCGTACTCTCAAAGGCTTTGATATTGCCCTCGGTAATCTCAATGTTGGAAACGCCCGCGTTCTGCTTCATAAGCTGCTTTAAGCTCTGCTTGCCCTGTGGCGGTTTTGCAAGCTGCTTTTTGCCCTTTGACAGTATGGCTTTCATTGCCTTTTGGAGCGTCTGCGCGGTCAGCTTCCCGGTCTTGATGTAAAGGGCTATGGTCTTTTCGTTTACTTCGTCCTGCAATTTGTCGCGTCCTCCTTTCGCGTTTCTTTATGGGGCGGCGGTCAGATACGCACCCGCAGCCCGTTCAAGTCCTCGGCTCTGATACCCACAAGATACCAGTTGTCGCCGTACTCAATCCGGGTCGGCTTCCACTTGCCCCGCACGAATACGTCAAAGCACTCGCCGCAATGCAAGCCCCCGTAGTAGCTGTTTAAGTCAAAGCGGATGTCGTAACGGTCGGTGCGCTCGTCAAATACCAATGCTCCTGTCATTTTCTGTGCCATAATAAAATCCTCCTTTTGTGGTTGTGGGTGGTTACAGGCTTTCGCCCTCGTTGCATGAATAATAGTCCGGGTCGCCGTACTGCGGCTTTTTCGGTGACAGTGCGCCGCTTGCCATGTCATGGGCGACAAGGGAAGTGTAATAATTGCCGATAGTGGACGGGGCGTTGAAAAGGGCTGCTTTCAGATATTGCTTGATGTTGCGGATTTTCGTTGTGTTCTCCCGCATACAGTCAAGCACAAAGCGGATATGCTCGCCGTCCAGTTTCATAAACTTAGATTTCACAAGCTCTGCCGGGTAGTCGTCCCCCGCAATCCGTACCCGCTTTCTGGCGGTGCATACGGTTTCAAGCATGAGGTCTACAATCTCGTCAAGCCTGTCACTGTCAAACTTCATGTCCTGTTTGAGAATGTCGTAGTCGATATTGTCCTTGATGATTTCCCGGTATATATCAACTGCGCTCTGTGCTGTCGCTTCCGTTCCTTTCCGTTCCGGCGGCGTAGCCGCTTCTCTGCAAGGAGAGGGGTTAGGGGAAAGGATAGGAATGGAATGGGTACTTTGTTCATCAGTAATTATTTTTTCTTTTTTGGTAAGTCAGTTCTTTGTATATCTTTATTTAATTGCGTTGGATTTTCCAACGTAGGTTTTTCCAATGTTGGTTTTTCCTGTGTTGGATTATCCAATGTTGATTTTCCAATGTAGGTAAATCCGGCGTAGGCGGCTGCGGCTGCTCGAATATCACATAGTCCGCGCCCCGCAAGCGTCCTTTCTCGTCGCGCTCCCTTGAACGGACGATATACCCGGCGCGTTCAAGTTCCTTAATGGCTTCGCGGATAGCGTCTATCTTCTCCCGGTTGATAAGGGATAAGCCTTTCAAGGTGTAGTCCCAATCTTCGGGGAGTGACAGCATTTGCGACAACAGCCCCTTTGCCTTTAGGGAAAGCTCCTTGTTGCGTAGGTGGTGGTTGCTCATTACGGTGTAGCCCTTGTTCCGTTCCACTCTGAAAACTGCCATAGTTCATAGCTCCTTTGCTTTGGATTTGTTACGCAGTAGAAGCGCGGTTTCGGGGAATAAGGTATAAATCCCTTGCCGCGCCAGATACACACCCGCAAAACCGCTTGTAGCAAGGCTTTTTCTGCCCCTACTGCGTAACAAAGGGCATGAAAAAAGCGGCGTTCCTGTTCTCCCATGTAGAGAGTAAGAAACGCCGCTTCTGCGTCGTATTCAGTTTTTAGTACAATACCCTGCTTGTCCGTCGCTCGAAAAACCTTGATTTTCCAGTGTTTTCAAAAGTATCGTTATCTAACGTCAGCTTTAATGGTGCCGCAGCAACTAGCGTTGAGGAGCTTGGATCCATTTTCGTTACTACAACAATTGCACCATCTATCGCAACTGTAGTCTGTATGATCTTTACATGGGTAAAGTATGGAAAGCCTGATGTTTCCATGTGTCTGAATGCTTCTTTAGCTGGCCTTGTTGCTGTAACTGCCGGCTGTGACGTTGTAGATGCATTTGGTTCTATCGTGATAGGTGCTGTTTCTGGTTTGCTTGTTGTATTTGGTGTATGGTTCTGTGATAATAAGATTCACGTTGATGATCCAGTTGGTGCCGTAGCTGTTCATATGATGAATGGCATCTGGGGTACAATTGCAGTTGGACTTTTTGCCACAAAGAGTGCTCCGGCCTTTGCAAGAGGATATGGTGATGGCGTTACATATGGTGCAAACCAGATCGCTGGAGCTGGTCTTTTCTATGGCGGCGGCTTCTCACAGCTTGGCTTACAGCTTCTTGGTATGCTTTGTACCGCAGCTTTCACTGCTGTTACTATCACGATTACATTCCTTGTTATCAAAGCAATCTTTGGTCTTCGTGTTTCCGAGGAAGAAGAAATCATTGGTCTTGATGCAACTGAGCATGGTCTTCCATCTGCTTATGCCGGATTCTCAATCATGGATATCGACAATACTATGACCATGGAGCAAAATGCAAATACAAACCTTGGTGTTGAAGAATATGACCGCGCTTCTGCTGCACAGAAGGCTGCCGCTGTTAAGGTCGTTAAGGCTCCAGATGTTTCACCAAGCGGTATTTATAAAGTGGTCATCATTGCAAAGCTTTCTCGTTATGATAAGCTTAGAAAGGCTATGAATGACATAGGTGTAACTGGAATGACCGTTACTCAGGTAATGGGCTGCGGCATTCAGAAGGGTGCCGGCGAAAAGTACCGTGGTGTTGAGCTTGATGCTACTCTTCTTCCAAAAGTTAAGGTTGAAGTAGTTGTCAGCAGCATCCCAGTTGATACGGTAATCGCAGCTGCAAAGAAGACACTCTACACCGGTCATATCGGTGACGGCAAGATCTTCGTATACAACGTAGACCGCGTTGTAAAAGGTTCGTACCGGCGAAGAAAATTTTGCAGCATTACAGGATGTTGAGTAATTTATATCTTCCTTAAAAAAACAAAGTGCCCGCAGTCTTATTTTTCTGCAGGCACTTTTTTATTTGCAGCTTTTATGCACTCTTCCGCATTATTACATATCTTTTTAAAGATCTGCTTACACAATGCAATTTCATCGTCTGTAAGCCCATTAAACATATCTTTTGCAAACTGCTTTTGTACGCGTATGCCATCTTTTATTATATCATCTGCTGAATCCAAAATATAAATTTCAACACGTTTTTTATTGTCTTTATCTATCCTTCTTTCAATCAGCCTTTTTCCTCAAGCACCTTAAGTGACATAGATACGTGAGATTTTGTTGACTTTCTGTATCTGACAATATCTGCTGCCGTGTTATGCTGTGGATTATTATATAGAAACATCAGTATATCATACTCCATCTGCCTAAGCTGATATTTTTCACATACGGATGACTTCAGAATCTCATAATAACGTGTAATTCCTCTATGCTCATCACAAAAATACATGTATGCCCTCCTTCTGTAGTTCTATTTTTGAACGATTATAAGTGTTTTTTCTCTTCTTGTCAATAAAAACATAACCACTTTTTCGTTTGCTCATCCTGTTTTGTGTGGTATACTATTGGCAGCGAATTTGATCGCCAAAATAATTTTAGAAAGGTATTTATAATAATATGATCAAACTAATTCAAAATATTGACATTTACGCACCAGAGCATCTTGGAAAAAATGATGTACTTATCATTCACGATAAAATTGTAAAAATTGCAGATGCAGGCAGTCTGTCAATTCCTTCATATTTTCCAGAGTCTGAGCAAATTGATGGAACAAATCTGATCCTCACACCTGGTTTTATTGACTGTCATGTTCATGTACTCGGAGGAGGCGGCGAGGGAGGTTTTGCCAATCGTACACCAGAGGCTACCATGGAAGGGCTCACCAAATTCGGCGTGACAACTGTTGTTGGCTGTCTTGGCACTGATGGAATAGGACGTGATATGTGTGCACTTGTCGCCAAAACAAAGGGACTAAACGAGCAGGGAATATCTGCTTACTGCTACACTGGAAGTTATCAGGTTCCTGTTCGCACGCTGACCGACAGCATCCCAAAGGATATTATGATGATTCAGGAAATCATTGGAACAGGAGAAATCGCCATTTCAGACCATCGTTCCTCCCAGCCAACCTTTGAAGAATTTACCCGTGTTGCAGCCGATACAAGACTCGGCGGAGTACTTTCTGGAAAAGCTGGAATCATTAACGTTCATCTCGGTGATGGCTCACGAGGCATGGAGTTAATCAACCGTGTAATTGATGAGACAGAAATTCCTGCATCACAGTTTCTTCCTACTCACGTAAACCGAAACGAGGCACTTTTTTGCCAAGCCATCGAATATGCATTAAAGGGCGGTGCCGTTGACTTTACAGGAAACGAAGATATCGACTACTGGGAGACTATCTGCGATGAGGTGCGCGTATGCAAAGGAATCAAGCGTATGCTAAATGCAGGTGTCAATCCAAACCGTATCACAATCTCCTCCGATGGACAGGGAAGCCTGCCAATCTACAATAAAAAAGGTGAATTTCAGGGAATGGGTGTCGGTCAATCCAGCTGCCTGTTAAAAGAAGTAAAAGAATGCGTCTCCATGGAAAACATTCCACTAGAAATCGCACTCTCCACAATCACCTCCAACCCTGCCGACATTCTTCACTTAAATAAAAAAGGAAGAATTCAGGAAGGATATGATGCTGATCTTTGTATCTTAGACAAGAACTTGCAGCTTATCAAAGTCATTGCAAGAGGAAAGTCAGTCTACTAAATTCTTTTTTGATTTTTCTTATTTTTTGGTTTCTTTATTTCATTTGATATGGTACACTATCCCTTGCGCATTTCATTTATATATGATGCTTTTTATATCATATTTACATCAAAAGAAGGGAGACTCAACTATGAGCCACAAAAAAGGAGAAGGTTTAAAATCTTTTAACAAGGGCTTTACCGTACCAGACACTTACATCATTATCTTTTTTGTAGTTGTTCTGGCTGCAATTTTAACGTTCCTTGTTCCAAAGGGCTACTACGAAACACAGGACGTTTCGTACATGATTAATGGTGTAGAAAAAACACGTACCGTCATCAAAGACGGAAGCTTTCAGTATTTAAGAGATGATGCTGGAAAGGTCGTAACAGAAGGTGTCTCATTATTCAGTGGTGACGGTGGAACCGGTTTCTTTAACTACATGTACAACGGAATCGTCAATAGCTCCGCGATGGATATCATAGCATTCCTATTAGTTGTCGGCGGTGCATTTGGAATCATGATCAAACTGGTGCACTCGAATCCGGCTTAATTGGATTAATTCGCAAAGCAAAGGGAGCTGAAAAGCTGTTAATTCCAGTGCTGTTTGTACTGTTTTCATTAGGCGGTGCTGTCTTTGGAATGGGCGAAGAGGCACTTCCATTTACGATGATTCTCTGTCCACTGTTTGTTGCAGTAGGATACGACACCGTAATTGCAGTACTTGTCACCTATGTTGCCACACAGATCGGCTTCGGTTCTTCATGGATGAATCCCTTCTCTGTCGGCGTTGCTCAGGGAATTGCCGGAATCGACGTATTCTCTGGCGCTGGATTTCGTATGGTTATGTGGGTTGTCTTCACCGCTACTTGGCTGTGGAATGACAATGTTCTACGCATCCAGGTAA
>ENA-OQIR01000205-OQIR01000205.1-human-gut-metagenome-genome-assembly--contig:-NODE-205-length-28006-cov-1.943865_pt1 | contig 28006 bp, 33 predicted proteins | sample MGYA00242580_ERZ504745 | MGnify/ENA primary metagenome ERZ504745 (study PRJEB26092, sample SAMD00036214) | human gut metagenome | host: Homo sapiens | study: EMG produced TPA metagenomics assembly of...
CGTCGATCTCCTTGGTCGCCCTCTTCAAAAGCCCGATCCGTTCCTCCAGAGAAAAACTGGGGTTCTTGGTTGGATTCACCAGCACCGCCACGATCACATGGTCAAACATTTTCCTGGCCCTGCGGATAATATCCACATGGCCCACGGTCACAGGGTCAAAGCTGCCGGGACAAATTGCTGTCGTCACGATCCAACCACATCCTTATGTCGGTATAAGCTGATGAGGATCTTGCCGTGGCGGTAGTCCCTCCGCTTGACAAAATCTCCCGCCTGGGCGGGCAGCTCCTCATCCGCCGGGTGCTCGCACAAAATCACCCCGCCGGGCTTCACCACCGCAGACGTCATTTCCAAAGACTTTTCCAGCAGGCCCGTCCGGTAGGAGGATCTAAAAACGCCAGGTCGAATTTGCCGTTGGGCTGGGAAAGGAACGCCAGCGAATCCATATTGACTACTCTACCCTGCTGGCCCAGTCCGGTTTTTTCCAGGTTTTCCCTGATGATCTGAACCGAATCCTTCCGGGAATCCACAAACACCGCTTCCCTGGCGCCCCGGCTCAGGGCCTCGATACCCATTTGCCCGGAACCAGCGAACAGGTCTAAAAACCGGCGTCCCTCTATTTGAAACTGAATGATACTGAAAACCGCTTCCTTGATCCGCTCCGGCGTAGGACGAACCTCCTGGCCTTCCAGGGTTTGAAGCCGTCTGCCCCGTGCGGAGCCTGTGATTACGCGCATAGCCTTTTCCTGATAGGGAAAAATCCCCATATCCCTTTCTTTCGCATCCTTAGACCCCGCGGCTGCCGCCGCGGCGCCCATCCTGTTTTGATTTATAAAATATATTATCCCATTATCAAGGGGAGCTTGTCAACCTTTCCTTTGGAAAAGAGAGGAAAACAGTCTAATTTTTTTCATTTTTCCGTTCTATTTTCCCGGTTTCCTCCCCTGGGACGGAGGCGGGATGAAAATAATCGTAAACCGCCTGGGCCGCCGGCTGATTCATGGAAGGCGCCTGCTCCAGCTCCTTAAGCTCTGCCTGGGCGATATTTTTAATGGTTTTAAAGGATTTCAGCAGCGCCTTCGCCCTGCTCGGCCCTATGCCCGGGATAGACGTCAGGCTGGAGGACAGAGCCGTTCTTTTCCGGGTCTGCCGGTGGTAGCCGATGGCGAACCGGTGGACCTCATCCTGAATCTGGCTCACCAGGGTAAACGCCTGGCGGCTGCTGTTGATGGCGATTTCTCCGCCGTCCCTGGCGATGGCTCTGGTCCGGTGCTTGTCGTCCTTCACCATGCCGAACAGGGGAATTTGAAGCCCAAAGGCCTCCAGCACCGGCCGCACCGCCGCCACGTGTCCTTTTCCGCCGTCCAGCAGGATCAAATCCGGCAGCCGTCCGAAGCCCTCGCCGGTGTCCTTTTTTTCTTGATATTCCTGAAGCCGCCGGGAAATCACCTCCTGCATGGAGCGTAGTCGTCCTGTCCCTCAAAGCCCTTGATTTTAAATTTCCGGTAAGCGGATTTCAGCGGCCTGCCGTTTTCAAACGCCACCATGCCCGCTACATTTCCGCTGCCCGCCAGGTTGGAGATATCGTAGGCTTCAATATATTCCGGCGGCTGGGCAAGGCCCAAAAGTGCCCAGCTCGTCCAGCGCTCCCATTTCACGACCCGTGCGTCCTGCCTGCTGCGCCAGTTTTTCCGAGGCGTTTTTCCTGCACATATCCACCAAATGGGCCTGCTCGCCCTTTTGGGGAACGGTGAGCTTCACTGACCGCCCCGCCTTTTCCGACAGCCACTGCCGCAGAGCCTCCTTGCCCTCCACCTCGCCGTCCAGGGTTACCTGGGGGGCACGGTCCGCTGCGCGTAATATCGCTGCAAAAATTCCGCACGGGTGGTTTTTCCATCGGCAATCTCTCCCAGCATAAACTCCTCCTGATCGCAGAGCCTGCCCCCGGAAAAGCGGAACACCACAACGCAGGCGTGAGCCGCCGCACCGGCCGCCTGGGCCATGGCCACCACATCCTGTTCCCGGACCTTGGTCGCCACCACCTTCTGCTTGGCGGTGATTCTTTTCACAGCGGAGATTCGGTCCCGGATGCGGGCGGCCCGCTCAAATTCCAGGTTTTCCGCCGCTTCATTCATCTGCTGAGTCATATCCTTCACCGACGCTACGGAGCCGCCCTTTAAAAATTCCAGAGCCTCGTCCACATAGCCTTCATATTCCTCTTCTCTGAGCTTTCCCCGGCAGGGAGCGCAGCACTGTTTGATGAAATAATTCAAGCATGGTCTTCCCCTTCCGATCTCCTGGGGGAATTTCCGGGAGCAGGTGGGAAGCTTGAAAATTTTTCTTGCCTCATCCACGCTTTGCTTTACGGAAAAGGAGCTGGTGTAGGGCCCGATATACTCCGCCCCGTCGTTCAGCTTCTGCTTGGCCTCAAAAATTCTGCGGTACGGCTTAGGAGTGACCTTAATATAATGATACCCCTTGTCGTCCTTCAGCAGAATGTTGTATTTAGGCGTATGCTGTTTAATCAAGCTGCATTCCAGCACCAATGCCTCGAACTCGCTGTCGGTTAAAATGTAATCGAAATGATCCACCTGGGAAACCATTTTCCGCACCTTAGGCGGATGGTTTTTCGGAGAACCGAAATACTGGCTCACCCGGTTTTTTAATGCCTTCGCTTTCCCGATATAAATAATTTCATTGGATGCGTTTTTCATCAGGTAAACGCCCGGCGCTGCCGGCAGAGCCATTGCCCTGGTTCTCAGGCTTTTCGCTTTTCATCCATTTTACCGCTTTCCTTCCTTTCCCTCCGGCTTATGCTTATCAAAGCACAGGTCTTATTAAAAATCAAGCGCTAATTTTTCCGTGCCGCTGCCGCCGCATACTGCGGCCTCAAAAGGTCTGCCGTCCGCTTCCAGCCGGGAAGCCGCGAAAAATGAAAAAGCACCGCCCTCTGGCGGTGCTTTCAAGTCTCTTCCCATTACTCCGCGAAGCCTGACTGTACCAGCTTAACCAAGCTTTCCACAGCGGTTTCCTCATCGGTGCCGTCGGCGATAATACGAATGGTAGTGCCGCCTACGATTCCCAAGGATAAAACCCCCAGAAGGCTCTTCGCATTGACTCTTCTTTCTTCCTTCTCTACCCAGATCGAGGACTTGAACTCATTGGCCTTTTGGATAAAGAAAGTAGCCGGCCGAGCATGAAGTCCTACCTGATTCTGGACCATGACATCTTTTACAAACATTTTAATCCACTCCTACCTAAAACTGAAAATCATCATTTACGCCAACTTATCTATGGTCGTACAATCTCTTTTGGAATGATTGTATTATATCACAAATCGCCCCTTCGTCAATGCGGACACGCATTTTTTGGCTTACTGAACGATTCCAAAGAAGCCGTTTCCCGCCCATCTTGTGCACATTAACGTAATTGTTGAAAATTTTTGTAACTTTTGTGCACCAACCAATTTTGCAGCAAGGCTCAAAATGTATACTTATTCTTTACCTTGAATATATATAATCTAAAATTGTTTTTACAGATAAATTAAGCTTTTACAAATAATAATTCAGTGGAACCCCTAGTATTTTTTGAGGGTTTAGAATTTTGTTTGTGATTTTTCCCCAAGAAAAAAATGGTATTTTTTGCCACGTCCGAATAATTATTCTGTCAATTTCCCCCAAAGCGGACAGGCTCAAGGGTATTATTGCCAGTCATCTCAAAAGATATGCGGGGGTCACTCCTGATTCCGGAGAGCTTTTTCCAAGAGAGCTTGTTCCTCTTTTGTGAAAACCGTCTCCTCCAGCATTTCAGGACGTTTTTTCGCGGTGCGGAGCAGGGCCTGCTGGCGGCGCCATTTCTCAATGTTGCCGTGATGCCCGCTTAACAGTACCTCCGGCACCGGTTTTCCGCGCAAACCGCCGGCTTGGTGTAATGGGGATATTCCAAAAGGCCGCTGAAATGGCTTTCCTCTTCAAAGCATTCGTCGCTGGAAAGCACGCCGGGCACCATGCGGCTGACTGCATCCGCCAGCACCAGGGCGGGCAGCTCTCCTCCGGTAAGCACATAGTCTCCGATAGAGATTTCTTCATCCACATACTCCTCCAGAACCCGTTCATCCACACCCTCATAGTGGCCGCACAGAATCGCCAGGCTGTCGTATCCCGCCAGTTCTCTTGCCCGCTGCTGAGTCAAGGTTTTCCCCTGGGGGGACATATAAATCAGATGGGGCCGCCGGCCGGCCAGCTCGCAGACATGCTCAAAGCAATCCGCGATGGGCTCGGCCATCAGCAGCATTCCCATGCCGCCGCCATAGGGAGTATCATCCACCCGGTTATGCTTATCATATGTGTATTCCCGCAATTGGTGACAATAAACCTCGATAGCGCCCTTTTTCCTGGCTCGTCCTACAATGCTTTCCCCCATAACCGCTTCGCAAAGCTCCGGAAACAGGGTAATAATATCAATCCTCATGGTCAAAAATCCCCTCTATCGGCCGAATCCGCATGAGCTCCTCCAGCCGAATCTCAATGACGGTCATAGGGATGGCAGGCAGCAGATACGCCTTTCCATCGTCTCCGGTGATCTCGTAAACATCGTTGGCTCCAGTTTTCAACACGTCGGTGACGGCACCATAATCTCTGCCGCTGTCTGCATCCACCGCTTTGATGCCTAACAAATCCTGAATAAAATACCGGCCCGGCTCCAGCTTAAAATCCTGGCGGCTTGCGTATAAAACCCGGTTCCGCAGCAGATCCGCCTGCTCGATGGAATCCACGCCCTCCAGCTTTAAAATCGCCATCCGCTTCTGAGTGCGGGCGACACCACCTTCAGCTCCTGTTTCCCTTCCTCAAAATACAGTCTTTTCAGCCGGCATAAGGCTTCGGCGCTGTCGCACCAGGATCCACCCGGATTTCTCCCCGCAGGCCCTGGGTTCCCGTTATTTTTCCAGCTTCCAGGTATGGCTTCAGCATTGACCCACAATCCTTTCCTGTATTTTCCGCCAGGCAGCCAAGCCCCGGAAGGCTTACTACCCGCCGACTCTCCAGCGGCACTGGACAATCTGCCGCCGGCAACATTGCCCTACAGCCCGTAAACGGGCATTTCCTGTTCTTTTTCACATCCACTGTGACCGATAGATGGCTGCTGCGCTCTCGCCCTGCTTACCGCCTAAAACGAAAGCCTTCTTTTCCCATCCCAAATTTTGTGGGGGCTTATTTGATTGCAGGATACAAAAGAGAAGGACGTATGCATATACGTCCTTCTCTTCGGCTCAGTCGATTTCGACAGAAACCCTGCAGTTGTTTTTCGTAGCCGCGGCGCGCATAACCAGACGGATCGCCTTAGCGATGCGTCCCTGCTTGCCGATAACCCTTCCCATATCGTTTTCAGCCACATGAAGATGGTAAACGATGGTGCCGTCCTCCGCAGGCTCGTCGGTATCCACACGAACCTCGTCCGGCTGTTCCACCAGCCACGAGCAATGCTAATCAGCAGCTCTTCCAAATCTCACACCTCCGAGATCAAAGTACTTCGTTCTTTTTGAACAGAGCCTTTACGGTATCGGTAGCTGAGCGCCGTTGGCGATCCATTTCTTTGCCTTCTCCGCGTCAACCTTTACCTCCGCAGGCTCTACCATGGGGTTATAAAAGCCGATTTCCTCAATGAAACGGCCATCCCGGGGATATCTGGAATCCGCCACCACAATGCGATAGTAAGGAGCCTTCTTGGCGCCCATGCGGCGAAGTCTGATCTTTACTGCCATTCTGATTCACCTCCACAAACAATCTAAATCTATTCCACCAAAGTTTAATTGTTACCCTTTGGTTGAAAACCGGTTAAAAGGGCATCCTTCCGCCCATACCTCCCATGCCGCCCATATTCATCGGCGGGAACATTCCGCGGCGGCGTTTGCCTTTCTTTCCGCCCATCTGCTTCATCATTTTCTGCATCTGCTCAAACTGGCGCAGCAGGCGGTTGACATCCTCTACCTTCATACCGGAGCCGGCGGCGATCCGCCGCTTCCGGGAAGGGTTAATAATGCTGGGCTTTGCCCGCTCCGCCGGAGTCATCGACAAAATAATCGCGCACATGCGGTCCATGATCCGGTCGTCCACATTGGCTTCATCCAGCTTTTTTTGGTCTACCCCCGGCAGTTTGCCTAAAATACCTTTAAGGGGCCCATTTTTCTCACCTGCTGGAACTGATCCAGCAGATCGTTTAAATCCAATTGATTCTGGGTGAGCTTTTCCGCCATTTCCCTGGCCTTTTTCTCATCCAGCTTATTCTGCGCGTCCTCGATGAGGGAAAGCATATCCCCCATGCCTAAGATTCTGGACGCCATACGGTCGGGGTGGAATGCTTCCAAATCCTCCAGCTTTTCCCCGATACCTGAAAACTTGATCGGCTTGCCGGTAACCGCCCTTACAGACAGCGCCGCGCCGCCTCTGGTATCGCCATCCAGCTTGGTCAGGATCACGCCGCTGATTTCCAACAGGTCGTTGAAGGACTTGGCCACATTAACCGCATCCTGGCCGGTCATAGCGTCCACCACCAGGAGGATCTCCTGAGGCTCCACCTTATTCTTGATATTTTTCAGCTCCGTCATCAGATCCTCGTCAATATGAAGACGTCCGGCGGTATCTAAAATCACAACGTCATTGCCGTGGTCCTTGGCGTGGGCTACGGCGGCCTGGGCGATTTTTACCGGGTTTTCCGTACCCATCTGGAACACAGGAACCCCCGCCTTATTTCCCACGACTTCCAGCTGCTGGATAGCGGCGGGACGGTAAATATCGCAGGCTACCAGCAAAGGCCTGTGGCCCTGGCTTTTCAGAAGCCTGCCCAGCTTGGCGGAATGGGTGGTTTTACCGGAGCCTGCAATCCGCACATCATAAGCACAAGCGGCGGCTTGGAGGGGAAATTCAGGCGGGCGTTGGTGCCGCCCATCAGCTCTGTCAGCTCCTCGTTAACAATCTTGATAACCATCTGAGCCGGAGTCAGGCTTTCCATCACCTCAGAGCCAACAGCTCTTTCGGTCACCTTCTGGGTAAAATCCTTGGCAACCTTATAGTTAACGTCCGCTTCCAGCAGTGCCAGGCGGACTTCACGCATCGCTTCCTTTACATCGGATTCGGACAGCTTTCCCTTGCTCCGCAGCCGTTTAAAGGCTGCGGAAAGCTTTTCCGAAAGCCCGTCAAAAGCCATAAATATCCCTCCCCGTTTCTTTCTGTGGTCATTTCTTTCATTCTTTCAAGCAAAAAAGCCGTTCAGTCGTTTAATCGAGCGGCCAAACCGGCAATCGCCGCCGCTCTGTCGTGAATTTCCTTCGAATAGCTTAGCCGGCTGTTGTATTCCTCGATCTCCCGGGCGTTTTTTTCGATTTGCTCCAAGCCCTCCTGCAAAATCCGGAACCGCCGGGCAAAGCCGAGACACTCCTCCATTTCAAACAGCAGAGCCTCCGCGCGTTTGATGGCGTCCCGCACGCCTGGCGGGAAATCCCTTGATTATCCGCGATTTCCGAAAGAGACAGGTCGTCGTTATAATAATACTCCACAGCCTCCCGCTGCTTTCCGTCAGCATGGCTCCGTAAAAATCCAATAAGATAGATACATTGAGATTTTTTCCATGAACGCTCCCGATCCTTTCGGCAAACCTGTAAAGTAAAACTCTTTACACTTTCGATCCTATGTGATTATACAATAGGATCGGGTCTATGTCAAGGAAAAAGCCTTCACATAAACCCGATTTTTAAAAACCTCTGTTTTGCACAAAATTACGGCAGGCTGATCCCAAAGCCTGAGAGCAAATCTCCCAATCCGCTCTCCCCGATTTTTTTCTGCAAATATTCCTGCAGCGCCTCTACCGCTCCGCTCACCCGCACATAGGCCCTTCCCTGCTCTGTCCGGAAGCCGTCCAGGCTCAGGGATGCCTGCAAATCACCTAACGGAATCCGCAAAAGCTGCGAGCCGATGACAACCGTGTCTTCCTGAGCCTCCATTCCCTCCGGCAGCCTGGACGAAATCCAGGACAGAGCCCAGGAGGCCGGCACCTTCAGCCTGCCTACCTTCATATCGCTGATTTGCAGAGAAAACTCCTTGCCGGCCTCTAAGTAAATCATCTGTCCCTGGGCGGTAATTCCCAAATCCTTCCCCAGTCCCTCGCACACCAGGTACAGGCTGACGCTCCCGGTGTTTCGCCTAGCTGCAAATACAGCTTTTTGACCCGATGCCCCGCCAGGGTCAGGCCGTTTTCCTGAATATAATAGGAGAAAAAGCCGTTGATCTGATCTTGGGTGATCTCCGTTTCCTGTCCTGTAAGAGCCGCCTTTACCGCAGGCTCCACAATATCAGTGGAAGGCTCTGCCTCGTATTTGCCCGCGTTGTCGTCAGTGGTGGCCAAAAAATAAAGCACTCCGGCGGCAATGCCTAAAAGCACCACCAGCACCGCCAGTACAATCAAGATTTTTGTCAGTACCTTCATTCTTTTCTCCTTTTCTGCATGGGATTCCTATCCGTTAAGATTGAATCCTACGGCCGCGCTGCCTTGGTAAAATCTGCTCTTTGGGCCATTTATCCATTCCGCCGCTTCAAGAGGAAGCCGCCCTCGCGTCAAGCGATACAGCCGGCAGCCTGCCGCTTATGCTTGCGTCTCCCGGTTCACCGCTTCTTGCCCGGCAGGCACGCGCTCCTGGCCTTCTCCCCTCTGGGGTTATTTCAATTCCACAATGGTGACGCCGGCCTCGCCCTCGCCGTAATTGCCCAGCCGGTAGCTTTTTACCGAGGGGTGGCGTTTTAGCCGCTCCTGTACTGCTTTCGCAGCACGCCGGTTCCTTTCCGTGAATGACGGTCAGCAGGGTAATGCCGGAAAGCAAGGCGCTGTCGATAAAGTTATCCAGCTCCATGATTCCTTCCTCAACGGTCATCCCCCGCAGATCCACCTCCTGCTGCACCGGCGCGCTGGCCCGGGTTTTCACCGTCCGCACGCCCCGGCCCTTGGGCTTCTGCACCTTTTCCTGCTTTAACAGCCGCAGATTGCCGACCGGCACACGGGTTTTGATGATTCCCGCCTGTACCAACACATTTCCGGAGCTGTCCGCCGGCTCCAGCACCACGGCTTTTTTATCCAAATCATAAATCAGCACGCTGTCCCCGGCCTGGAGAGCCTGGGCAGACGGTAATCCTCCCCTTGCTTTTCCTTCACCGGATCGGCGGTGTTCTCCATCTCACGGATGCCTGCCTTTAGCCTTGCCTTAGCCTGGGCGTCGATTTCTTTGTTCTTTTTCCTCAGGTCATCCAACTCATCCATTAAAGCCTGGGCCTGGGCTCTCGCCCTGGCCACCAGGTTTCTGGCCTCTACTCGGGCCTTTTCCAGCTCCGCCTCCGAATCCCGGCGAAGCTTTTCCGCCCGCTGTTCCGCCTCCTGTCGGTACTGCTGGGCCTGAGCGCTCAGCTCCTGGGCTTCCTTCCGTTCCTGCTCCAGGCTCTGGCGGCTCTCCTCCAGGTTCCGGACCACATCCTCAAACCGGGAATTTTCCGCCGATACCAGTTCTCTTTGCCCGGGCTACGATATGCTGATCCATTCCAAGCCGCTCGGAGATGGCAAAGGCGTTGCTCCGCCCGGGCACGCCGATCAGCAGGCGGTAGGTAGGCCGCAGAGTGGCCACATCAAACTCGCAGCAGCCGTTTTCCACACCGGCGGTCTGCAAAGCATAGGCTTTCAGCTCCGCATAATGAGTGGTGGCGGCGATCCTCACCTGAGAGGCCCGCAAGGTTTCCAAAATCGCCATTGCCAGAGCCGCACCCTCTACCGGATCGGTGCCAGCCCCCAGTTCGTCGATCAGCACCAGGCTGATTCCCTCCCGCTCCACAGAGGACAAGATATGAATCATATTAGTCATATGCGCGGAAAAGGTAGATAATGACTGTTCAATGCTTTGCTCGTCGCCGATATCGGCCAGAACCTGGCTGAACACCGACACCATGCTGCCGTCGGAAGCTGGAAGCAGCAAGCCGCACATAGCCATTAGGGTCAGCAGGCCGATAGTTTTCAGGCTGACGGTTTTACCGCCGGTATTGGGGCCGGTGATCACCAGCGTGTCAAACTGAAGCCCCAGCTCAATATCCGTAGCCACCACGGCTTTCGGGTCGATCAGCGGATGCCGGGCCTTTTTCAGATAAATTTTTCCCTGGTCGTTTACCTCAGGCAAAGTCGCCTTCATTCGATAGGCCAGCTTGGCCTTGGCGAATAAAATATCCAGCTCAATGGCGGCGTTATAGCCTTCGATAATGCTGTCGGCAAAGCCGCCCGCCTCCTGGGAAAGCTCATACAAAATCCGCTCGATCTCCGCTTCCTCTTTGGATTTCAGCACCTTGATATCGTTATTGGCCTCCACCACCGCCATAGGCTCCACAAAAACCGTGGCGCCGCTGCCGGAGGTATCATGCACCAGCCGGGCACCTCGCCCCGGCACTCGGCCTTTACCGGCACCACGAACCGGCCGCCCGCAGGTGACGATGGCTCCTGGAGATATTTTGATAGGCCGGGGAATGGATCATATGATCCAGCTTTTCCCGAACCCGGAGTGAAGCGGCGTTGATTTTCCGCCGGATGTCTCCCAGCGCCTGGGACGCGCCGTCAGCCATTTCCTCCTCGGACAAAATAGAAGAGGCGATTTTTCTTCCAGGTATTTGTTAGGGGTCAAAGCCTCAAAGCGCCAGTCGATAGAAGTTTCCAGCCCCTCAGAACGTTTTCTCCACTGGGTAAGGCCGCGCATAACCCTTAAAACCTCAGCCACCTTTAACAGCTCCCCCATAGACAGGGAAGCGCCCGCCTGAGCCCGCCGCAGGGAATTGGCCACATTCTGCAGCCCTCCAAAGGAGGGGCTGCCAAAACGCCCCGTCAACATATGGCGTCGTCGGTTTCCTGTAATAACAGCTTCACTTCATATAAGCCGGTGCTGGGCTCCATACTCAAAATCCGCTCCTGGGATTCTGAGCATGAGGCTCCCGGCTCAGCAGCTGCAATACTTTGTCGAGCTCTAAAGCCCGGTAATGTCGGTTTTTTATCATAACCATCGAACTCCCTAAAACTTTAACATACAAATCAGCGCTTTTCGCTTTTAATCTTTATTATCTCCGTGATATCTGAATCTTATATTTAATTCATAGAAATCTCTCCGGCGGGCGCCATACAGGCGCCGCGTCATTTCACTGAAACGCTGATCATGAAAGCAATTCCTCTTTTCCACAGCGCCGGCACTATAAGCGATCAAATTTTTTACAAATCCGCACTGGAAAAATAAGAACAGCCAATACCGCAACGCCGGATAACACAAAAAACAGAATGATCATCGCTTCCACACTTGCTTTGACGAAATACAACAAAACAGAAGCCATCGCGCTGACCAGCGCGAAAAAAGCGCATAGATTTCCGGCTGTATGATTCGCGCACTCCCACTTTTCTTTATTTTCCATTACTCTTTTGTCATGGTACCCAACTGTGAAATCAGGGAACCTCGTATGCCTTTTCTTTAATACAAAAGCTAAAATCCTAAAATAAGGGCAAAAACTATATAAAGCGATAATACTGCGAAAACTTTCATCATCAATTCCCGCCTCCCTCCAAATTCGGGTTTGCTTTTCCGCACGGAAGCTTTACCGCCCAGTCCTCCTTTCCAATCCAGCCAATGAAAGGGCCTCAGCCAGCAGGCCCTTAGACGCAGCTGGCTGAACAGGCCGCGCAGGCACAGCCAGACGTCCTCCGCAGGCCGCGGAGCGCGCCGCCCGGGAAAGCTTATGGAAGCCTTGCGGGACGGCCATACACGGGCACAGCCGGCCAAACATTCTCTGCAAGCCGCAATGAGATCTGCCCATCACAGGCCGCGGGCAGGCTTAAAGAGCACCGAGCTTTTCCAGCCGGCAATCAAACACCTCCGCCGTCACAAACCACGGAGCGCTCAAGTGTCCGGGGAGGACGGGACGCAAATCTGCTTATAAAAATCCAGCGTGGCAAAGCCCCGCTCCACCGTATTCAGCAGGTAGCGCTCAGAAGCCTTCGCCAAGGCTTCCAAATCCTTGGCTGGCAGGGTAAAGCTGAAGACCTTATTGAAATCCGCATAGATGGTATGGCGCAGAGCGGTGGTGACGCCCCGGTTCATCAAAACTCCGCCCGGGGCGAACTGGGGATAACAGCTTCCGCAGTAAAGGCTGCCCTGCTTCACCATAAAATACATCTGATCCGCCTCATAAGCACCGCACTGGGCGCAGCAGATCAAATCCGGCATAAAGCCCGCTAAAGACAGCATCCGCATTTCCACAATGGCCTTGATTTGAGCCGCGGGCAGCTTGCCCTTGCCTAAAAAATACAAGGCGTTCAGCACCAAACGCAAAAGTCCCCCGCCTCCATTTTTCCGGAGCCAGCGCCAGCGCCAGCTCACAGAAATATTGGGCAAGGGAAAGCTTTTCAAAATCCGTACGCAGCGAAAAAAACACCTCGATAGGCTCCGCTTCGTCGATTATGTATTTTTCCCGTCCCTCGTAGATGCTTAGACGGGAATAGCACAACAGCTGGGTGGAGGAAGCGCTGCGGCTTTTCATGGCCTTGGCGCCCCGGACAAAAGCCCGCAGGATTCCCTGCTCCCTGGTCAATACCGTTACCAGCCGGTCGCTTTCACCGATGCTCTGCTCCCGTATGATCAGGCCGTCCGTATTGATCTGCATGTATGTTTCCTCCCTGGGGAACTTGCGCCGTATTCTCAGCCGCGGCGCGGTAGCTAAGGTAATCCTGTACGGCTCCGCTGTGGAAGAACTGCTCCCATGCTGTTTTTTCGTCCAAAAGAAAACCTTCTTTCCGTCACTGATCTTGTGTTATCAGTATGGTTGGAAATAGGGTTCGCTATTGCAGGAAATTTTTTCACGCGGGACTTACTGATCGAAATCCGACTGGGAATATCCAAAATTTCTCAGAAGCCCCTCTCGGTTTCGCCAGTCTTCCTTGACTTTTACCCATAGCTTCAGGTTGATTTTTCCACCAAAGAATTGCTCCATATCCGCCCTGGCATAAGTGCCTACCCTTTTCAGCATGGCGCCGCCTTTGCCGATAATAATTCCTTTGTGGGTGTCCCGTTCACAAAAAATAGTAGCGTCGATATCGATAATGCCGTTTTCCCGTTCCTTCATTTTCTCAATGGAAACCGCTACCCCGTGAGGCACCTCTTTATCTAAAAGGCGCAGCAGCTTTTCCCGGATGATCTCTCCCGCAAGCACACGTTCCGGCTGGTCTGTCAGAGCGTCGTCGTCAAAAAAGTGAGCGCCGGGCATCGCCTGCTTCTTCAGCTCGTCCACCAGCCCGCCTACGCCGTCGCCTGTCTGGGCGGAAACCGGCACCACCGCGTCAAAGTCAAATTGCTCCATGAATTTGGTGATCTGGCGGATCAAAACGGATTTATCCTCCAGCAAATCGATTTTATTGATGGCCAAAACCGCCGGTAAGGACAGGCTTTTGAACTTTTTCATCAATTCCAAATCCGCCGGAGCGATTTCCTTTCCCGCTTCCGCCACCAGCATACAGGAGTCCACTCCCGCCACCGACTCGGTGACAGAGCGGACCATGTAATCTCCCAACCGGTTCTCGGCTTATGCAGCCCGGGAGTATCGATAAAGATCAGCTGGGTCTCCCGCTGGGTCAGCACGCCGGTGATCCGGGTGCGGGTGGTCTGGGGCTTGCTGGAAACGATAGCCACCTTCTGGCCCAGCATGGCGTTCAGAAGGGAGGACTTCCCTACGTTCGGCCTTCCTACAATGGCGATAAACGCGCTTTTCTGTTTTGTCTGTTCCGGCATCTTGTTACCTCTTTCTTACTTTTCCAGCCCAGCGGGCAAAGGCTCTTCCGATCCACAACGGCCCCTTGGCCACGTAAACAGCGATCAGGGCTGTAGCCGCCAGGGTTACGGCCAGCATCCAAGGCTTGTCCAGGAAAAAGCGGAAGATCCTGGCAAACGCGTCAGGCTGCCACAGAATGACGGCGCCCACCACTACAGAAAAAAACGCGCAGACGAGCACCGCTCCCGCCGCGATATCCTTAGCAGCCCGGGCCAAGGGATTGTAATCGGCGGCAGATAAATCGGCAAGCTCCTCTGCGGCGGTGTTGAGCATCTCCGCGGAGATCACGCTGGAAATGGTAAGGATCAAAACAGCGTACTGGGTCTTCGTCAGGGTAAAAAAAGGCGAAAATACCAGCACATACAGCATGACCGCCGTATGAAAACGCATATTTCTCTCATTATTAATGCAGTGGATCACTCCGCGGAACGCAAACTTAAACCCTCTGAAAAATTTTGACGGCCTATTCTTCATCCGAATTCAACACATAGCTGGTGGTGCTGGGCAGACCCAGCTGAGTCATTACCAGCTCCTCTTTTTCTCTCATGTGAACCTTCTCCAGCGGCTCCTCATGGTCATAGCCAGAAGGTGCAGCATGGAATGGGCGGTTAAGTATCCCACTTCTCTTTGCAGAGTGTGGCCAAAGCGTTCCGCCTGCTCCACGGCCTTTTCCATGGAAATCACAATATCTCCAAGAATTTTGGCGTTGGTCGCTGGGTCAATATCGTATTTGCCGTCTTCGCCCATCGGAAAGGACAGCACGTCGGTAGGCGCGTCCACGTTCCGGTGCATTTTATTCAGCTCATGAATCTGCTCGTTATTTGCAAAGGTGACGCTGACTTCAGCCGCACCCTGAAAATTTTCCATTCGAAGCACGGCGTTGCAGCAGCGGCGAACCAGCATCCGCAGCCTGTGGGTATTTTTACTTCTTTTTGGCTGTTGGAAATAATCACTCTAATTTTGTCCGTCATCTGTTACGTTTTCCCTCCTCGTTTTTTTCGTACGCTTTAATAATTTCCTGCACCAGCTTGTGCCGGACCACATCCCGTTCATTAAACCGGATCTGGGCGATATCATCCACATTTTTCAGAATTTTCAGCACATCCCGCAGGCCGGAGCGCTTTCCATCCGGCAGGTCGATCTGTGTGATGTCCCCGGTGATGACCATCTTGGAATTGAAGCCGAGCCTGGTCAGGAACATTTTCATCTGCTCCGGCGTGGTATTCTGGGCTTCATCCAAAATGATAAAGCTGTCGTCCAGGGTGCGGCCCCTCATATAAGCCAGGGGCGCTACCTCGATATTGCCCCGCTCCACGTATTTCTGGTAGGTATCCGTGCCCAGCATATCAAACAGGGCGTCATACAAGGGGCGCAGGTAAGGGTCGACCTTCTGCTGAAGGTCTCCGGGCAGAAAGCCCAGCTTCTCTCCCGCTTCCACCGCGGGACGGGTTAAAATGATCCGGTTGACCTCCCTGGCCCGGAAAGCGGTGACCGCCATTGCAACGGCCAGATACGTTTTGCCGGTTCCAGCGGGGCCCACCCCGATGGTGATGGTATTTTCCTTAATCGCGGTGCAGTAGCCCTTCTGTCCCAGGGTTTTCGGCTTTACCGGCTTTCCCCGGGCGGTGACGCAGATGCAGTCTCCTACCAGGATTCCAGCTTGCCCTCGCTGCCGTCGTCGATCAGAGACATGCAGTAGCGCACATTCTGTTCGCTTAGCAGCTCGCCCCGGTTCAGCAGGGTTAAAAGGCTGTCGATCACACGAACCGCTTTCGCCACCTGCTCCACATCGCCGGCCACCTTCAGCTCGTTGCCCCGGCTGAGAACCTTCACCTGATACTCGCTTTCGATCAGCTTGATATTCTCGTCAAAGCTTCCAAACAGAGCCACCGCGTGTTCCATGCGGTCGATATTAATACTTTGTTCCGCCATTCCATCACCTGAATTTGCGGCCTAAGGCCGGATTAAAACTGATAATATTATAACACAAATCCCAGTTTTAGTCATTAGCAAAACAAAAATTTCAAAGTTTTGTCACATCTGATACACATACGGCAAAAACACAGGGGCCTCATTGTCACATTCACGAAATTTTCTTCGAATGATCAGGCTTTTCCTGACAGCCCTCTTCGGAGCAAGGCGCGCGGCTCGTCAAAATCCGCTTCTCCCGGCAGCCTCGGCCGTTTCCCACAAGCGGCTCCCGCCTGCCTTACGAATCCCCGGCTAGATAGATAGGGCTTTCCAGAGCAATATTTTCTTCACAGACATAATCCGCCGTCACGCGGCAGATCCCATCCTTCAGCTCGGTAGTCAGCGTCCTTTCGATGATTTTACGATCCTCCATACTGGCTTCCTCCAATTCCTTCAGCTTTTCCTCTCCCTGCTTTTTGGCCTCCTCCTCTGTCAGAGTCACTGTTTCCTCCTTTTGCAGAGTCCAAACCTGAGTGGTAAACTCCATCGGCAGCTTATTCCCGAAAAGACGGACCTGTTCCTTCTCCTCCTCCGCCTCGTACTCCTCCCCCGGCTCGGGGTTCAGAGTTAAGGGCAGCTCCAGGCCGAATAACTCCAGCTTTTTACGGACCACCGTTTCCTCAGTGGGAACCTGTACCGTTTGGGTCAGCGGAACCTCCACGGAAAGCTGCCTCCGGGTTCTGGCGATCACCTTGCCGCTGGCGTGCTGGTAATGGCTTTTTCCCTCCAAAAGATCCTCAAACACACCGCTGACCAAAAGCTGTCCCTGGGTGACGGCGTCTCCCTCCTCCACCACGGTGACCCCTGAGATCACCTCCAGGCGTACGATCTGGCCTGGATAAGAGGATTTCAGGTTGCATGGCTCCTCCATGGGAATGGCTTCCGGAGGCGCGTCCCGCTCCTTTAATTCCACATTCACTACGCTTCCCTGGAAGTTAATGGCCATCCAGGAGACATCCTTCAGCTTCACCATCGCGGCCTGCTCCAGCAGCTCCGCGTCTAAGCCGGAGGTTCGCACTCCCGGACGGATGCCGATTTCATCCATCACGGAGATCACCTGCTCCTCGGTGATTTCGTCATTGCCGGAAACATTAATAACCCATACGTGAAGCGACAAAAACCAGATGGTCGCGAAAAACAAAGCGATTCCCGCCAGAAGTCCCAGGCGGTGGCGGTAGCGGCGCATAAAAAAGGGAAAGCCCTTCCGTTTTTTTACCCGCAGGCGCATCCCGGCCTTTTTTGCCGGCCGGCGCAGCTCCCGGTACTGGCTTTTTGCCACCCGGGCCTGAAAGCTTCCCTTGCTGTTTTTACCTGCCACAGGGTGATATTCGCCCGGGCCGCCAGATTCATAAATTTTCCGGATAGCCGCCCATACCGATAAACAGCACATAGCCGGCCATCCATCTGAGAAAACGCAGCAGCATGGTCTGTTCTGTATGATCCCGCCTGGCAATGCCAGTGAAATCATATTCTCCTTCTATGTAAAGTAGTAGTGTTTAAAGCCCCTCTCCAAGGGCTGGGTTCCCCGCTTTAAGCCTAGCTGCGGGTTCTGCCCCTTCTCTCTGTTTTTTCTCTGTCCTTCCTCAGAAAAGCGCCAGGCTCTCAGGCCAATCCGGCGCTTCTCATCTATGGGGGGCGCCAAGAGGCCCCGCCTCTGATGCGTTCAGCCGCGAACCAGCTTTCTAAGCTAGAAATTCAATTGATGTAATGTAGCCCTCAATCACCAAGGACTCCAAATTAAAGCATTTGATATTTAGATTCCTGCCGAAAAAGCAAGCTACCATTTTTCCCATATTGATCCGGATCAGGTTTTCGTCATATTCCAATACCCCCTTAGAGCCGTCGATAGTCACCTCCCGGTTCCCGCAGAACTCCATTCTGGGCAGAACTGATACCGCTCCCGCCGGCACCTGGAGCGCCTCGGCAAGCTTGCTTCCCTTTGCCGGAGCTGGGCGCTCATCCTCCGGTCAGCCTTCGGAATTTTCTCATTGGAATTCCTCCTTCGCAGTCTCCCTATCAAATTAGATTTATGCGGCTGCCGAAAGAAAAATCACTTAGTCCTTTCCCGTCCTAACCGGTTAGACAGCCGCATATAGTTTTACTGGCCGGAGCTCCCGCGGTGTTTTTCGAAAGCCGTATCCATGTGACAGGCCGGCTGTCCTAACCGGGGCTAATGGAAACTGAAGGCGTGCTTCTCCCCGGCCAAAAATATTTCCAGCAAATCAGCAGATTACGGAAAACACGAGAGGGCCAACGCTTCGGGCCTTTTTTGAAAAAGGCCCTTGTAACAATTGCCGGCCCCAGCGTCTCAAGCCGCGGTTCAGCCCTGGATTACCAAGCCTTACTGCTGGCCATGGAAAGCGCTGAATGATCCGCCTTTCGCGGTCTTTTCCTCATGGGCCGCCGGTCCGCGCTTTTTCGATTAAACCAGAAAACCGCCGCTTGCTCCGTTTGCATTCTGTTTTTAAGGAAGTGATTGTATGAAAAAAGGCAGGCTGGTCTTTGCGGCTGTCGCCGCCGCTCTCGCGGCGGCGGGAATCTTATGCTTTCCCGGTCAATGCGCCCAGGGCGCTAAGCGGGGGCTGAGCTTCTGCGGGAATATTCTGATTCCTTCTATTTTCCCCTTTTTAGTGCTTTCCGTATTCGTGGTGAAATCCGGGGTGTCCAAGGCGCTTTCCCGGCTCCTAGACCCTGTGACAAAAAGGCTGTTCCGTCTGCCGGGCAGCGCCGGAGCCACTGTTCTGATCGGCTTGACCGGCGGATATCCTTCCGGTGCCAGAGGGATTAAAGCCCTGTTGGATTCCGGAGAAATCACCCAAAAGCAGGCCCGCCGGATGCTATGCTTCACGGTCGGCGCCGGACCGGCCTTTGTAATATCCGTAACCGGCTCCGGACTTCTGGGCAGCGTTCAAACTGGGATTATCCTGTTTATCTCTCAGCTCTCCGCCGCTCTTGTGCTGGGAATCCTCGTTGGGCTTTTCGCAAGGGGAGAGGAGGCTCCTGCCGAAGCGCGCGGCGGAGCATCCTCCGCCTCCATGCCTGTTTCCTCCGCTCTGGTGGAAGCCGCGTCGGATGGCGCTTCCAGCATGATCAGCATGTGCTCCTTTGTCATTCTGTTTTCCGCTCTGCTTGTGATCCTGGATCAAAGCGGCATATCCTCCTTTTTGAAGGAGGTTTTCTCTTCTTTCGGGCTGCCTGACCGCATGGCCTCCTCCTTGGTTCCGGTGCTTCTGGAGGTCACTACCGGCAGCACCGCCGCGGCCGCCGCCGGTGCCGGCGCTCCGTTTCTTTCCTTCGCCCTGGGCTGGGCCGGGCTTTGCGTGGATTTCCAAATTTTCTCTATGCTCCGGTCCGTTTCTTTTTCCAAGGCAGTCTTTCTTCTTTTCCGTCTGTTTCACGGACTGCTGTCAGCCTCTTCACTGTGATCGGGCTCCATTTCTTTCCGATTACAGAAACCGTATTTTTCTCTACCGGGCAAAGTCTCAGCGGAGGATTAGCGCTGCGGGCGGATGGAGGGCTGCTTCTTTTGCTGCTGTGCGTGGTGTTCTTATTGTCATTGCAGGTAAAAAATGTTACAATGAAAAAAAGAAAAAATCTCTGGAGCGATAGCCTGTGAAAAAAAAATTATTTGGCAACCAAATATCTGCCGATTGTTCCTACTGCGAGCATGGCGTAAAAAGCAGAGACGGGTCTTATTCCTGCTCGCAAGGCCGCGTTTTATCCTTTAAGGGCGGCTGCCGGGCCTTCCGTTACGATCCCTTAAGGCGAATTCCCAAAACCAAACCCAAGCTTCCCAGCTATTCCCCTGAGGATTTCAGCTTGTAAGGCCCAGAAACGGGGGAAAGCGAATGAAGCACAGGAAGCTTTTGAGGTCAGTAGCCGTTTTACTCACCGCGCTGGTATGGTGCTTCAGTCTGGCGGGCTGCGGATTTCGGTACGTTTTAGAGAACGATAATTACGCCAAGGATGAAGTTCAACGGCTTCTCACCGCTTTGGACCGAGGGGATCAGCAAGGCTTTAAGGACTTATTCTGCGAAGACTCGGTGAAAAAAATTAATGAAATAGATCGCAAAATCGACGAGTTCTTCCGGTTTTATCAGGGCAGATCCGTTAGCTGGGAGGATTTAGGCGGCTCCAGCGAAAAGCGGATGGGTTCGGGGCGGTATCTCACCTTCCGCTATCCTTGCTCTGTGGTTACCAGCCAGGAAACCTACCGGATTTTATTTTATTACACCGCTTATCACGAGGATGAACCGGGTCAGGTAGGCTTACATTCTATTTTGATCATGACAGAAGCCCTGGCACAGGAAGCGGAAATTTGGCAGTGGCCGGAGGAAAATGAAATCGAGGTATTGTATACCCTCGGTGATTGCGATATCCCCTAGCGATTAGGATGAACAGAGCCGGACCTGCTTCACATAACCGAGAACACGGCAGGAGCGGAAGCTTATCGGCAGCCAAGGGAAAATGAAACCTAAGGCAGTATACATTCCAGGCGGCTGCAGCGCCCGACAAAGCACAGGCAGCCGACCGGCGCCTCGCATACTTTTTTCTTTCTTCCTAACGGGGGAGCCTCTGCAGGATTTAAATCGTAAAAAGAGAAGCCAGGAATTTCCCTGGCTTCTCTTTTTTCTGAAACAGCGGTCAAAGCCGCGGGCATCTGAAATTTTTGTTTCTCAGTTTTCTGAGAACAACTTGTTTATTCTTACCCCTGCTTTTAACATTTCGTCCACTATTCACATATAGTGACACTGGGAGAACTCCACGCAAACGGCTGGCTCTCTTAAATTCACTGTATTGGAGATTACTGAAATGGACTTTTTAGACCAATATATTCCTTTGAACTTACTTCCTATCGGCGAAACAGGAATTGTACAAAAGCTTCTTTCCACCGGTACCCAGCGCCGCCGCATGTTGGATCTGGGGCTGGTAAATGGAACTCCGGTGGAAGCCCTCCAAAAAAGCCCCTCAGGCGATCCAACAGCCTATTTTATCCGCGGCGCCGTGATCGCTCTCAGAAGCGAGGATGCCGGCAAGATTCTAGTAGAGCGGTAAGAAAGGGGAATTGACCATGGGCCTGACAAAACAATCCACACGCAGCGCTGCGTCCGGCGACGTTCCCGCAATTGTAAAATCCTCTGACCAGGAAAAGGTCATCGCATTAGCCGGTAATCCTAACGTTGGAAAAAGCACCGTCTTTAACGCCTTAACCGGCTTAAATCAGCATACAGGAAATTGGCCGGGCAAGACGGTTTCCAACGCTCAAGGACGTTATTCCCACAACGGGCGCGATTTTATCCTGGTGGATATTCCAGGTACTTATTCTCTTATGGCCTCCTCCGTAGAAGAAGAGGTAGCACGGGACTTCGTCTGCTTTGGCCAGCCGGACGCCGTCGTGGTGGTTGCGGATGCTACCTGTCTGGAACGGAATCTCAATCTGGTGCTTCAAATTTTGGAGATTACCGATAAGGTGGTAGTATGCGTCAATTTGTTGGACGAGGCGAAAAAGAAAAAAATCGAAATTGATCTAGATGAATTAAGCTTGAATCTAGGCGTTCCTGTGATCGGCGCCGCGGCCCGAAGCGGTAAAGGGCTCCAGGAATTAATGGACGCAGTTTCTGCCGTATCCTTTGGGGAACGCAGAACCTTTCAGGTCAAGCTGCCCTACGACGAACCCATCGAGCGCGCTTTGGAAAGCCTGATTCCTATTGTAAGCCGCCTCACCCAGGGGAAAATGAATCCACGCTGGGCGGCGCTTAAGCTGCTGGACGCAGACCAAGATCCGAAGCTGATCCAGTCTCTTTCCCAATTTTTAGACTGCGACTTAGAAGGCTGTGAGGAGCTATGTCTGGGGCTAAAAGCCGCGCGGGAACAGCTTTCTTCTGCAGGCTATACGCCGGAAACCCTTCGCGATCGGATTGTGTATCGTGTGGTCAAGCGCAGTGAGATCATTTACCACCAATGCGTTTGTCTGGAAAATCCTTGCTATAACGGAAGAGATCGGAAAATCGATAAGTTCCTCACCTCAAAGGCTACCGGTATTCCTGTGATGCTCTTGCTGCTGGCCTTAATCTTTTGGATCACCATCAACGGCGCCAATGTTCCCTCTGACCTGATCGCTGGCTTTTTATTCGGTATTCAGGATAAGCTAACGGAATGGCTGGCCTCTATCAGCGCTCCGGCCTGGGTCAACGGATTATTTGTGGATGGAGTCTACCGTACTTTAGCGTGGGTTATCTCCGTCATGCTGCCGCCGATGGCCATCTTTTTCCCACTATTTACCCTTTTGGAGGACTCGGGTTATCTTCCCCGGATCGCCTTTAATATGGATAAACATTTCAAAAAGGCCGGCGCGCATGGAAAGCAGTCCTTAACCATGTGCATGGGCTTTGGCTGCAATGCCTGCGGAGTTATCGGCTGCCGGATCATTGATTCCCCACGGGAGAGGCTTATCGCCATTCTGACAAACAACTTTGTCCCTTGCAACGGCCGGTTTCCGACTTTGATCGCCGTGATCACTATGTTCTTCGCCGGAGCTGTGGCTCTCCCGCTTCAATCTATATTCTCCACCTTGATGCTGATCGGTGTAATCCTCCTCGGTATCGTGATGACCCTGCTGATATCCAGGTTTCTCTCTTCCACCCTTCTCAAGGGAGAACCCTCTTCCTTCGCCCTAGAGCTACCGCCCTACCGTACGCCCCAGATCGGCCGGGTCATTGTCCGCTCTGTCTTTGACCGTACTCTGTTTGTCCTCGGCCGTGCCGCCGCGGTAGCCGCGCCGGCAGGATTGATCATCTGGTGTATGGCCAACCTTTACGTAGGAGACGCCAGTATCCTTACCCACTGTTCCCAATTTCTCGATCCCTTCGCTAAGATTCTGGGTATGGATGGTGTAATTCTTTTAGCCTTTATCTTAGGATTTCCCGCCAACGAAATCGTGGTACCAATCATCATCATGAGCTATCTCTGCACGGGAAGCATGATGGAATTCGACAGCTTAGCCCAGCTCCACACTCTACTGACGGATCATGGCTGGACCTGGGTCACCGCTCTGTGCGTCATGATCTTTTCCCTGATGCACTTTCCCTGCGGCACTACCTGCTTTACCATTAAAAAGGAAACCGGAAGCTGGAAATGGACCGCTCTCGCCTTTTTTCTTCCTACTGCATGCGGTATGCTCTCTGCTTTTTCATTTCCTCCATTGCCAGGATCTGCGGACTGGCATAATCCAGGTCCGTGTAAGTCAATCCTTCCCTTTTAGCTTTTTTTCGAAAAATCTGCCGCTTTCCATCTTAATTCTCATGATAAAAGGCCAGCGCCCGACTAAAGTCGGGCGCTGGCTTTTCCGGGAAAGGAAAAAGATTTTTAAACCCGGAATGCATTGGCGAGCTCTGAATATTTATCCTCTAAAGGTTTTCTGGTATATTCAGGCGTTTGCGCTTTCAATACCCGGTCCAGCTTATCTGAAAGCTGTTCCGGGCTTTCCGCGATCTCCAGATACGGCAAGTCTCTAATCCACTGATATTGGGCAAAAACCTTTCCATACACATTATCAAACGCTACGCAAGGCGTAGAAGTAATCGCAGCAAAAATCATGCCATGCAGCCGGTCGGTCACCAGAAATTTGGAAGCTGAGATTTGTTCCAGCACAGCGTTTACCTCTGTCTCCCTGTTTTCCAGATCAATAAAATAATTCTTTTGGGTATCAGTGGATATAATTTTTTTCGCATATTTCCCGCATATCTCCTCTAATTCCTGATTCCAGCCCTGTGGATGACTGGTTTCCCCGTCTGAACGGATCATCAAAAGTCCGGTTTCACTTCTGGGAGCTTTCGTTAAATAAGGATCGGAGAACAGCACAATATCCGGTATGAGCATAAGCTTGGTCCGCCGAAACATCTTTTTCGCCTCCTGATAGGCGTTTTGATCTCTCAGCGCCAGCATCAAATCAGGGTGGCTGTCAAAAATCGCGGCGGTATTTTTTCTTTCCGCCTCGCCAAGCTCAGACTTTGTATAAAACAAGGATTGAGGAAATATAATAATCTGATTATTAGGAAAGCACTGGATCATATCCCTCATATACTTTCCCCCGTACGGTAAATACACATCGCCTATGGATTCCCCGCCCGGCGCCGCTAAAATATCGCCGTTCTGCACCTGGCACAGCAGTTCCTGCCGCTTTTCCTCGTAATGCCTGCACGAAATCTCACGAACCTCAAATTTTGGAAAATAGCACCGAAAAAAATGCCGGATTTCCATCATAATCTTATGGTCGCCCAAATTGCCATAATCGCTGGAAGGCACAAAATAAACTACCGGCCGGCGTTCCGGCGAACGGAAACGCAATTTACGGATCGGCGCTGTTACGCGCCAGGAGGTAGACTCGCGGATTGCCGCCAGTTCGTGGTTTTTAGCGATTATCGTATTTTGCAGCAGCGCATTTTCGTTTCTCCGCAGTGCGGCCTCGTGCTGACGCTGCCGCGCCTGGTCTTCTAACTGACGCTTTAACGACGCCAATTCCTGATTTTTCTGCGCCTGGTCATTAAAAGCCACCGAATCAAAATACATATGTTCCATATTCAAGGCGTACAAATCATGCAAGGAAAAGCCGAACTTATCTTCCAGCAGTTCTACGCCGCCAGGCTGGTTTACCACCCGTGCCAGCCTTTTAAAGCCTAGATAGTGAAAATAAGGATAGTCCTGAAAACAGTTCAACAGCAAAAATCCCTTTTCACACTCCAGCTCCAGCGGAGAGGAAGATCCGCTGTTCCTAAATTCCTGCTGAAAAAACCTGATCAGCTGCTGGTCGGTGATATGGTCGAATAATTTGTCCACAGCTTGAACCCAAATGTTAAAAAAACGGGTTACATTAGAATCCTTAGCCTCATCAGTAATTTTATCCGGATTTCCCGTGTCCCAAAGGCACGCCAGCAGGGGCTTTTCAATAATATGCAGCGGCGCTTCCAAAGCGATCCTCATCCAGAGGTCAAAATCCTCGCCTTGCATCATCGCCATATCGTAAGGGCCTACGCGATCGATAATCGATTTGGGAAATACAACTGAAGGATGAGCTAGGCAATTGCTTCGATGAATAAAATAATAGAGCCACTGAGTTTGAGTCCTATTAGGCTGCTGATACCGCTGATAGACAATTTTTTCCTTGTCGTTGATCACCGTGCCCTTGCCGTCGATCAGGTCAACCAGCGTAAAACAGGCGCCGCACTCCGGATGTTGAAGCAAATATTCCATTTGAAGCGCCAGCTTATCGGGATAGAATTGGTCTCCGCAGTCAATCCGAGCGATGAACCTGCCTTTGGCCTCCTTTAATCCGCGGTTCAGCGCATAGCAAATATGCCGGTTTTTGTCTAAGAATACCGGCCGAACCCTACCGTCCTTTTCCCGCATAGAGCGTATTATTTGCGGTGAGCTATCCGTAGAACCGTCATCAATTACAATTAATTCCAAATTTTCATAGGTTTGACAAAGGACGCTTTCTATTGTTTCTTTTAAATGGGCGCTGCGTTATAATTTGGCAGTAAAACGCTGATCAGCTCATTCGCCAAAGTTCTATCACTCCATTAATTTTTTAGTTTGCCGCAAAATCTCAGATAATTAAATTTTAACACATGGAGCCTAAGCCGGCAAGCAGTTTCGACATAATTTTCATCTAGCACTCGTGATTCCTTGTATACTGTAAATATCCAAAAAGCGGTTTGAAAAAATTCCAAACCGCTTTTTATTATGACCGGCAAGCGCCGCAAAGGGAAAATTTTGCCGCATTCAGGCCATTTCCCAAAGAAGATATTTCCATTTCCGCTTCATTTCAGCTTTTGAGCTAAGATTTCCTGAATTTTTGCCGGGTTACCCTTCCCCTTCGTTTTCTTCATCATCTGCCCCATCAAGCCCTGAAACGCCGCGGTTTTTCCTTTCCGGTAATCCATGACCATTTTTTCCTGCTGGCTCAGCACCTCATCCGCCAGTTTAGAAAGCACCTCAGGATCGCTGATCTGCTCCAAGCCCTTTTCCATAACCAAGGCCTCCGGATCCTGGTCCTGCTCCCACAGCTGGGCGACTGCCTGACGGCAGGTTCCAGAGTTAATTCTGCCGTCACCGAACAGGTCCGCCAGCTTACCGAGATGTTCGGGCGCCACCGGGATTTCGCCGCCGTCCGCCGGCATCAGCCGCATGACCTCGGACAGCACTAGGTTGGCCGCCAGCTTTGGGTAGCGGGTCCGCCGCGCCGCCTGCTCGAAATAGTCCGCCGCCTCCCGGGATAAGGTGATCTGCTCGGCCGCGTAATCAGTCAGGCCAAACCGCTTTACATACTCCTTTTTTCTCTGATCCGGCAGCACGGGGATCTGGGCCTGGAGTTCCCGCAAAAGATCCGGGGATACCTCAATCGGCGGCAGATCGGGATCCGGAAAATACCGGTAATCGTTCGCGTCTTCCTTCCGCCGCATGGAGAAAGTCTTTCCAGAGGCTTGGTCGAAGCGCCGAGTCTCCTGAATGATTTCCTCACCCGCTTCCAGCGCCTCCACCTGGCGCCGGAACTCGTATTCCACCGCCCTGGCGATGAACTGGAAGCTGTTCAGGTTTTTCATTTCCGTTCTGGTTCCGAGCGTCTCTTCTCCTTTTTTCCGGACGGAGAGGTTTACGTCCACCCGCAAAGAGCCCTCGTTCATTTTACAGTCGGACACCCCGGTGTAAAGAATCGTAGCCCGCAGCTTCTGCAAATAGGCCTTGATTTCCTCCACACTGCGGAAATCCGGCTCGGAAACAATCTCGATCAAAGGCACGCCGCACCGGTTGTAATCGATCAGGGTTCCCTTTCCTTCCTGATGGATCAGCTTCCCGGCATCCTCCTCAATATGGATTCTGGTGATTCCGACGCGCTTGCGCCCTTCTCCGGTTTCAATGTCCAAATATCCGTTCTCGCACAAGGGAAGGTCATACTGGGAAATCTGATATGCCTTGGGCAGATCGGGATAAAAATAGTTTTTTCTGTCCTCCTTGGAATAGGAAGCGATACGGCAGTTAACGGCCAGACCCGCTTTGATCGCATAATGAACCACTTGGCGGTTTAATACCGGCAGCGACCCCGGCATACCGATACACACCGGGCAGCACTGGGTGTTCGGCTCCGCGCCAAAGGCCGTGGAACAGCCGCAAAATATCTTGGTAGCGGTTTTCAGCTCCACATGGGTCTCTAAGCTACTACCATTTCATAATCCTTTCCGCTCATTTTAACGGTCCTCCCTTCCCGCCTGTTCAAAGGCATATCCGGCCCGGTAGAGCAAAGCCTCGCTGTAGGCTTTTCCGATGAGCTGCATCCCCACCGGCAGGCCGTCCCGGTCCTCTCCGCAGGCAGAGAAAGAGCCGGCAGCCCGGCAATGTTTACCGGCACGGTGCACACGTCGCCTAAATACATCTGTAAGGGGTCCGACGTTTTTTCCCCAATCCTATAGGCCGTGGTGGGCGCCACCGGCGCTAAAATCAAGTCGCGGCCTTCCAGCGCCCGGTCAAACTCCCGCTGGATCAGCGTCCGCACCTGAAGCGCCTTTTTATAGTACGCATCGTAGTAGCCCGCACTGAGCACAAAGCTCCCCAGCATGATTCTCCTCTTCACCTCTTTGCCGAAGCCCTGGGTGCGGGTCGCCAGATAAAGCTGGTCGATATCCTCGTAATCCTCAGCCCGGAAGCCGTATTTCACTCCGTCGAACCGTGCCAAATTGGAAGAAGCCTCGGCGGAGGAGATGACGTAATAGGCGGGCAGGGCGTATTCCAGAGCCGGCAGGTCCGCTTCCTCCACAAAGGCCCCGAGAGCCTCATACCGCTTCGCCGCCTCCAGCACCGCGCCCTTAACCTCCGGGGAAATTCCCTCGCCAAAATACTGCTTCGGCAAGGCGATTTTCAGTCCTTTCACACCCTTGTTCAGTTCACCGGCAAAATCGCCCCAGGCTCTGTCCAGGGAGGTGGCGTCCCTGAAATCCTTTCCTGCGATAGCGTTCATCACCAGGGCGTTGTCCGCCACATTTTTCGTCAAGGGGCCGATCTGGTCCAGAGACGAGGCGAACGCTACCAGCCCGTACCGGGAAACCGCGCCGTAGGTCGGCTTCATGCCCACCACGCCGCAGAAGGCCGCCGGCTGGCGGATCGAGCCG
>ENA-OQIR01000206-OQIR01000206.1-human-gut-metagenome-genome-assembly--contig:-NODE-206-length-27943-cov-4.590811_pt1 | contig 27943 bp, 42 predicted proteins | sample MGYA00242580_ERZ504745 | MGnify/ENA primary metagenome ERZ504745 (study PRJEB26092, sample SAMD00036214) | human gut metagenome | host: Homo sapiens | study: EMG produced TPA metagenomics assembly of...
TCGAAAAAGAAAAACCCCATAGAAAACCTCCATGGGCGTTTTCTATGGGTTATTTAGTGAAGCATCGGGGATTCGAACCCCGGACAACTTGATTAAAAGTCAAGTGCTCTACCGACTGAGCTAATGCTCCGTATACTTTTGCATCCAACTGGGCTAGCTGGATTCGAACCAGCGAATGCAGCAGTCAAAGTGCTGTGCCTTACCGCTTGGCGATAGCCAATGTTTCGCCTTGCTGGCAGGGTGGATAAAGGGATTCGAACCCTTGGCCTCCAGAGCCACAATCTGGCGCGCTAACCAACTGCGCTATACCCACCATAATTACGACTTACAGTCTTTTTTCACTATTCAATTTTAGTGAAGCGTGCTTGGAGGGATTCGAACCCCCGACCCACGGCTTAGAAGGCCGTTGCTCTATCCAACTGAGCTACAAGCACACAGCTTCTACAAAATTGTAGCAGCAAGCGGGTGATGGGAATCGAACCCACGTATCCAGCTTGGAAGGCTGGTGTTCTACCATTGAACTACACCCGCACGACATCGGGGTGACAGGATTCGAACCTGCGACCTCCTGGTCCCAAACCAGCGCTCTAGCCAAGCTGAGCCACACCCCGTAAACAAGGTTTCCCGATTTGCGTTTAACCCTTTCGCGCTCGACGCAAGATTCATTATATTACATTGTTTTCGGTTTGTCAACACTTTTTTTCATTTTTTTCAAAATGTTTTTTGTGTTGTTTTGTTCTCACCGGACAACAAAGAGATCTTATCATATCTTTTCTCATCTGTCAACACCTAAATTGTATTTTTTTGACAAACTTTTTAAGGATTAGTCAGAACCTGCTCCGGTACTACCCTGTTTTCTTTGGAATAGTCATGTTAGTTGCGATAATTCATTCGATTTTGGGCTGTTTTCCGCCCTTTTTCGACCCGTTTTTTAATCCAGATACTTGATTTCCACCGAAAGCTCATGCTCTTCATTGATCGTCAGCATGGCATAGCTTGGTTTTCTTCCCATCTGACGCGGATACGTGAGGCTGCCCGGATTGACAATCCAGAGATTTCCACGCTTTTCTGCGACCGGCCGGTGCGTATGGCCGAACAGTACGATATCCACACCCCTGGAAAGCGCCTCCGCATAGATTCCCTCCAGGCCGAGCGATACGCCGTAGTTATGACCGTGTGTGATAAAGGCACGGTAATCATCAATGTTCACCTGAATCTCCGCCGGGAGGTTTGAAAACCAGTCATTATTTCCCATGACCATATAGCACGGGCCGTTTACCTTGGATTTGATCAGGTCATCCATCCCTTCCACGTCACCGCAGTGGATCATGCCGTCGAACTCCTCACGTTCATGGTCTCCTCGAGGTTATACATCCGTCCATGGGTATCGCTCACTATCAGAAATTTCATACTCATTCTCTTCCCTCTTCTTATTTCAAATATGATGCAATCTGTTCTTTCATCGCCGCCAGTGCTTTTCCTCTGTGGCTGACTGCGTTTTTCTCTTCCGGAGAAAGTTCTGCGGTCGTGCGGCTCATATCCGGCAGATAGAAAATCGGGTCATAGCCAAAACCGTTCTCCCCGCGTTCCTCGTAACCGATTTTTCCCTCGATCGTTCCTTTGGTGGTACAGACTGTTCCATCCGGGAAGGCGGCTGCAATCACACAGACGAATCGTGCCGTTCTTTTTTCCACCGGCACGCCCTCCAGGCGGTCAACGAGGCTCTGATTTTTGATGCGGTAGGACGTATCCTCTCCCATATATCTTGCCGAATAGACACCAGGCTCGCAGTTTAAGGCATCCACTTCCAGACCGGAGTCATCCGCCAGCACGATCGTGTCGCCGTCTGTGCATCCGGCAACGGTCTGTGCTTTGATTTTTGCATTCTCCTCAAAGGTTTTGCCGTTCTCATCGATCTCGACCGAAATGCCGGCTTCTTTCATCGAATAAATTTCCACCGGCAGATCCGCAAGGATTTCACGGATTTCTTTCATTTTGCCGGCGTTTCCTGTTGCAAATACAATTTTTTTCATAACCGTTTTCCTTCTTTCACGCTGAAATAACTTGCGATCATTATACCGTATGTGTGACGCAAACACAAGAACCCTGTCACAAAAAAAGACCCCCGTTTTTATCCGGGAGCCTTTTTTGTAATCACACATTATTTTGCTTTTTTCTGATTTGCCAGAGTCTTGAATCCATCGACAGCCAGGATCAGCGCCAGGATGACAAGCAGGCCTGCCAGCACGATACGTGCTACGCACCAGCGATGCCAACGCCTGCGCCAAGGCCCTTGAAGTTTGCGATCAGGGTCTGTACAAGGGATGTAATGGTTACGATCAGCATGAATACCATCGGGAACAGGAACATTTTGTTGTTTTTGCCGACTTTTCCAAGCCAGGTGGCAACAGCAAGAAGTCCGATGGCTGCCAGCAGCTGGTTGGATGCACCGAACAGCGGCCAGATTTTGGAATAACCGGTCAGGCCAAGGCCGATGCCGAGTACTACGGTGATAACGGTTGATACAACCGGATTGGTCAGAACGGCTTTGTAGCCGGTTGCCTCTTTGTAAGTCTGTCCCGGCTCAAGCCAGAACTCCTGGAACATGTATCTTGCCAGACGGGTTGCGGTATCCAGAGAAGTCAGGCAGAATACCGATACAGTCAGAACCAGCAGAGAGTACAGTACGTGGGTCGATCCGCCAAGTCCCGGAATGGTTGCTACCATCTCGGAGATACCGGTTGCAAATACAGCGGTCGGAACAACGGTGGTTCCGTCTGCGTATCTGGACCAGATGTAGCCGACTGCACACAGAGATACGATTGCAAGTGCACACTCAATCAGCATACCGCCGTATGCGATCGGGCGGGCATTTTTCTCATTGTCAAGCTGTTTCGATGTAGTTCCTGAACCAACGAGTGAATGGAATCCGGAAATTGCTCCACAGGCGATGGTTACGAACAGGGCCGGGAACATAAATCCAAGAGAACTTCCGGTCGGAGCCAGCGTATCTTTGAATCCGGTGAATGCCGGGATATCCAGGGATGCATGGCCCATCAGAGCACTTCCGATGACACCGACAGCGGCTACGATCATCATGAAGTACAGAAGGAAGGAGCTTAAGTAGTCACGCGGCTGAAGCAGAATCCAGACCGGTGCAACAGAAGCCACGGTGATATAGATACCAACGATTACCATCCATGCTGTCTCGGAGAGATAGATCGGATGGAAGTTTAATCCAACAACAACGCAGACAACGATAGCTGCAACGCCTGCGATGGTGGAAACGCCAAGAGATACATTTCTTCTGTATACCATGAAACCGAACACAACGGCGAGTACGATGAACAGAATGGAAATCATAGCGGTTGTTGCATTTGCAGAACTTGCTGCCACATCGACAGCGCCGCTCTCGGTGTAGGTTGCCTTGAAGGTATTGGCAACGATGGAACCGAAGGCGCAACAACAAGAATCAGGGTCAGGTAAGCGAAGACGATAAAGAGTTTTTTCGCTTTACTTCCCATGGTGTCTGCGATAACCTCGCCGATGGACTGTCCTTTGTGGCGCAGGGATGCAAACAGTGCGCCGTAATCATGAACGCCTCCAAAGAAGATACCGCCGATGAGTACCCACAAAAAGAACCGGAACCCATCCAAAGACAGCGGCCTGAATCGGTCCGTTGATCGGGCCTGCGCCTGCGATGGATGAGAAGTGATGTCCCATTAAGACAGGAGCTTTGGCAGGAACGTAGTCCACACCGTCCTCCTCGGTGAATGCAGGGGTTTTCCGTTTCGGATCAACGCCCCACTGCTCGGCAAGCCATTTTCCGTAGAATACGTATCCGGCGATCAGAATGCCGATTCCGACAACCAGTACAAGAATACTATTCATTTGTTTTTTCCTCCCTCTTTTTGGTAGAATAAATTTATAGATAACTAAGACCGGAACATCTTAGCATATCCCTTTACCAATTCCCAAGCCGCCCGGTTTCCAAACACTTTCTGTTCTGCCGTATCAAAGACGAGCAGCCGCACCTGACAGTAGCCTCTCAAAGAAAACCGGTAATTTTTATAATACTTATATTTTCGGATTTTCTTCTTTACGCTGTCCGCAACCGGTTTGTCCGCAAAAAAATACCGGTAACCAGCGTGTACATGTGGTCGGTATCCGGTACTTCCTTCCCCTCGCGAACCACCTTTGGCTCTATCCATTCTGTCAGGTCCGTCAGAAATGTTTCGACGTCCTGGTCGTTCAGTTCTTCCACCGCTTTAAAATACGCATGCTCATGACAGCTGATCCTCCACAGCTCTGCTTTCTTTGAGAGCACGTATTTTGCGCCGCTCTCGTGGTAGCTTGCACAGGCATCGTATGTATGGCCGTTTACTTCGGACGGCTTTACGATATCGTAGCTCCTCTCGTAGGAATGCAGCAGCCTGTCTCTGATCTCCTGTCCGTTCATGGTTTCCTCCGCTTGATGAAAAAATTTCGCATGAGGACAGTTTAGCACAGTAGTGCAGTGATTTCAAGGAAATATTAAACTTTTCTGAATTTTTTCTTTTAATTTTTGTTACCAAAAAGGAGCAACACCAAAAATCATTCGGTATTGCTCCTCCATTTGTATTATTTCTGTTCTTTTTCCCGGCGCGGCGGCTTCGGTCCCGCGTACTGGTAAAAGTAGGTTTTCAGCATTCCATTGTAAATTTTACGGTTTTTATCCGCCTTTTTGCCGAGATACCGCTCGGCATCCTCGTAGCTCGTGATCAGATACATCGACCAGGAATCGAGAGCGCGGTACCGCTCTCCTAATGTCTGATACAGGGCCGGAAGATCTTTTTTGTCCTCCAGGCGCTCACCGTACGGCGGGTTGGTAATCAGAAAACCGTATTTTTTCGGGTGCGACAGCTCGGCAACCGGACGCTGCTGGAAATGGATCAGGTGATCCACACCGGCCAGCTTTGCGTTCTCTCTGGCACTCTTGATGACATCTCCGTCGATATCAAAGCCCTGAATATCTGTCTCAATATCGTTCCGGATCCGGTAGCGTGCATCCTCCGCCGCATCCATCCAGCATTTTTTCGGCACGAGGTGCGTCCACTGCTCCGCAAGGAAAGAACGGTTGAGACCCGGTGCAATATCGGCCGCCATCATGGCCGCCTCGATCGGGAACGTACCGCTTCCGCAGAACGGATCGACAAGAATCCGGTCACCCTTCCACGGAGTCAGCATGATAAGTGCTGCGGCAAGGGTCTCAGTGATCGGCGCTTTCGCGGTCAGCTTGCGGTAGCCTCTCTTATGAAGGGAAACGCCGGAGGTATCGAGTCCGATCGTAACCTCGTCTTTTAAAATCGAAACACGGATCGGGTACTGTGCACCGTCCTCCGGGAACCACTCCATGTAGTAGACCTGTTTCAATCGCTCGACAATCGCTTTTTTCATGATCGACTGGATATCGGACGGGCTGAAGAGCTTACTCTTGATGGAGTTTGCCTTCGTTACCCAGAACTTTCCGTTTTTCGGGATAAATTTCTCCCACGGGAGCGCTTTTGTCGCTTCAAAGAGTTCATCGTACGTCTCGGCGTGGACCTGTCCTACTTTGAGCAGGATACGCTCGGTCGTGCGAAAGAACAGGTTGGCGTAGGCGATTCCCTCTGCATCTGCAAGAAACGTTACTTTTCCATCCTCCACGCGCTCGATTTCGTAGCCGAGATCGAGGATTTCACGTTTCATCACCGCCTCCAGGCCGAAGTGGCACGGGGCGATCAGTTCATATAATTCCATACTCTCCCGTCCCCTCTTATAATGTGAGCTGTTTTACGACGGTGCCGTCAAAGCCTTTGATCGTAAATACGCCGTCCTCGAGGATTGCATAGGTCGGGATATTGCCCTCTTTCGGCAGAGATACAGAACCCGGGTTCAGGAAGGTGTGTGCGCCTTTTTTCTCGGCACGCAGGACGTGGGTATGGCCGTACAGGAAGATGTCTCCATCCATCAGCGGCGGCAGATTCTGCTCATTGTAGATGTGGCCATGGCTCATATAGAAGGTATGGCTCCCTCGATCAGGATGCTGTAATCTGCCAGCACCGGGAACTCCAGTACCATCTGATCTACTTCTGCGTCGCAGTTTCCGCGCACGTTGGTGAGGTACTGTTTTTTCTCATTCAGCATGGCGATGACCTGTTTCGGTGCGTATTCTTTTGGAAGATCGTTTCTCGGGCCGTGATAGAGAAGGTCGCCTAACAGAAACAGGCGGCTTGCGCCCTCTGCCTCGAAGGCTTCCAGCATTTTTCTGCAGTAATAGGCAGAACCGTGAATATCAGATGCAAACATGTATTTCATATCGTGATCTCTCTTTCATTTTGTGGTTTGGTTTTGTATTGTTTTCTGTTTCATCTTACCGTATCTTTTCCCGCTTGGCAAGAAGAAATGTTGGATTGCCGCCCCTTACAGCTCTTCTCCCGCCACCAGATATCGTCCGCGGTATGCATGCATTCCGCCGATGACCGTTTTGACCTCGTATCCGTTCTCCGCCAGCCGCTTTCCCTCCGCCATGCTCGCGGCACCCCGCTCACAGCAGATCACAAGAATTTTGTCCCGCGGCAGACAGACCCGTTCGAGCAGATGGTCATAGGGAAGATTCACCGCTCCTTTCACATGCCCTTTTTCGTATTCCCGCCGGTTCCGCACATCGATGATCATCGCCCATGGTTTTCCCACGTACCAGTCCAGCTGGTCTGCCGCCAGCAGTGTCATGCCTGCCATATCCTGGTCCCCCTCTCCGGATCTGACTTTCTCTCCTGTTTTATATGTATGCAGAAACCGGCGGCAGAGTCCGTATGGGACCCTCCGCCGGCTTTTTTCTGCCGGAATCCCAAGGTTTACTTAGTATTTTTCATACTCATCCTTCTCGTCCTGCTCCCGGTTCTGCTGACCGTAGGATGACATCTCACGGTCTTTCACATGATTGCAGTCTCTGCTGTTCTTCTGGTTTTTGCTGTATTCGCTTTTCTCGTATCCGTTCTTGCTGTACTCGTTTTTGCTGTATTCATTTTTGCTGTTTCTGGTCATAATCTCGTTTCCTCCTGAATGTTTTTTGTCCTGCGACATCCTTTAGTATCGCTTTTTCCGCGCAGATTATGCATCCAGAACCCTGTTTTTCCACGGTATCTGTTCCAAAGTAGGGAATGCAAGCCCAAAAATACAGTGTTTTTCCTGCTTTCGGACCACTGCTTTCCAAATTGTGGTAATTTTTTCCAACTTTTGAATTTCGATGTTGCTTTTTCCCGTTATCTGTATTATAATCAATTTTGTAAAAGAATTTACCCTTCATAAATTTTTTTACAATTAATAACCCCTTATTAATTATTTATACTCCCCTTGAAAGATCGGTAGCTCCCCTGCCGGTCTTTCTTTTTGCAATTATTCAGAGCCATGCAAAATTTCAAGAAGAACTGTGAGTCATGCTCGCATGAACGAACAGTTCTTCTTGAATTTTATATGGCGAGAAGCCACATCGAGATGCAGCGCAGCGGAATCGAGATGTGGCTCTGAATAATTGCAAAAAGGAGGAAAGTCTGCATCAGCAGACTTTCCTCCTTTTTCCCGTTCTGTATATATGATTAGAATTCTACTTTTTCACCTTTTGCCGCTTTTGCTACGGTTCCTGCGAGGACGATCAACGCCATGAGGTTTGGAATTACCATCAGGCCGTTAAAGAGGTCTGACAGGTTCCATACGAGATCTACTTTCAGCAGAGAGCCGAGGAAAACGAACACAACGACGATCAGCGAGAACGGAACGACTGCTTTCTTTCCGAACAGATACTGTACGTTCTGTCTTGCGAAGAAGTACCATCCGACGATGGTCGAGAATGCAAAGAACAGAAGACAGATCGCTACGAACGCCGGTCCGAAGCCTTTGAGGCCGGTTCGGAATGCCGCCTGTGCGACCGGGGTTCCTTTAACACCGGTACTCATCATCTCTTCCAGAACGCCGGAAGAAAGAATAACGAGAGCGGTCATGGTCAGGACAACGAAGGTATCAATAAAGACACCGATCATCGCTACTTCACCCTGATCCTCCGGGTTCTCGACATCGGCAATCGCATGGGCATGCGGGGTGGAACCCATACCGGCTTCATTAGAGAAGAGGCCTCGGGCAACACCGTAACGCATGGCTTTCCGCACGGTAATACCGGCTGCTGCACCAAATACGGCGTCCGGACGGAATGCACAGATAAAGATCGAAGCAATCGCTGACGGCACATGCTGGATGTTGATCAGAATAACAACAAGGGCTCCGACGAGATACAGTGCTGCCATCACCGGAACAACTTTTTCGGTGAAGGATGCGATACGGGAGATACCTCCGATGAAAATGAATGCGGCGAGAACGGCTACAATCACACCCATCACCCATTTCGGTACGGAAAATGCGGTGTAGAACGCATCACTGATGGAGTTCGACTGTACCATATTTCCCATAAAGCCAAGTGCCAGAATAACGGCTACAGCAAAGAAGCCTGCCAGTGCTTTTCCAAACGTTCCCTTGAATGCGTGGGTAATGTAGTAAACCGGTCCTCCGATGACTTCTCCGTTCTCATCGCGGCGTTTGGAGATCTGCGCGAGATACGCCTCGCCGTAGATCGTTGCCATGCCGAAGAACGCAGCAAGCCACATCCAGAAGATGGCTCCCGGGCCGCCGGATACGAGTGCGGTCGCACATCCTGCGATGTTTCCGGTTCCGACCTGTGCGGCGATCGCTGTTGCAAGCGCCTGGAAGGAAGTCATGCCGTCTTTTCCGGCCTTCTTACCCTTTAACGAGAAACCGCCGAAGACGCGGTTCCACGCGGTCTTAAACTTTCTTACCTGTACAAAGCGGGTCCGAACAGAGAAATAAACTCCCGTACCTACCAGCAGAAACAGCAGTACGCTGTTCCAGAGCACATCACTGATCTGCGCAATTGCCTGATTCAATGCATCCATTTTCTTTTCTCCCTTTCCATTCGACGTATGGTCTGAACGATGTGGATCACACATCCGCACCGTTTTGAGAAAAAAATACCATCTCCTGCGGGACTTTTCCTGCAGAACATGGCTCTGATTGAAAAATACAGCAAAAAACCGCACTTCCGGAATTTTTTCGTTTCTGCGCACCGCTTTTTTGTTCCGCGGCTGTTTTTCTTCTGTATCTTTTTTGACTCTGTCCTTTTGCCTGAGAGATTCTGCATCGCTGCATTGCACCTTCGGCACTCTTTTCAAGAGCTTCTCCAGAGACCACTCCGTTTTTAGTCCTCGCCGTCTCCCGTCCGTTCTTGTTTTAAGAAGAGAACCAGCACCTGAAAGTTTTACTTCTTCGGTCGTGCACCTTTCGAAAATTAAATTTCCAAAAGCTCTCCGCACATTTTCTAAAAACTTCTACGTCTTTTTTTATTTTTGTAAAACTATAGCACCTGTGATAGGATTCGTCAATACCCCATGCCGTATTTTTTTCAGAATATTGCAAAAACATATAAAAAATCAGCAGATCTGCGCGCGCACGCCTCAAAATCGCATGCGCGGCACAGATCTGCTGTTCTCTTTTCCAAATATCTTTTATGACGCCTGGAACTGGCTGTTGTACAGATTGTAGTAGAAGCCTTTCTTCTCAAGAAGCTCCTCATGGCGTCCCTGCTCGATAATCTTTCCGTCTTTCATGACGAGGATCAGCGAAGCGTTGCGGATCGTGGACAGACGGTGGGCAACGACGAAACTCGTTCTGCCTGCATCAGCTTGTCAAACGCCTCCTGAACCTGCAGTTCGGTACGGGTATCGATGCTGGAGGTCGCCTCGTCGAGGATCAGCATCGGCGGCAGGCAGAGCATGACACGGGTGATACAAAGAAGCTGTTTCTGCCCCTGGCTGATGCTGTCTTCGCTGAGAACCGTGTCAAGTCCCTTCGGCAGACGCTTAATAAACTCCCAGCTGTGTGCCTCTTTGGCCGCTTGATGATCTCCTCTTCCGTCGCATCCGGCTTTCCGAAGCTGATGTTGTCGCGCACGGTTCCCTGTTTGATCCAGGTATCCTGCAGCACCATACCAAAGCAGCTGCGGAGCGCATGGCGGGACAGTTCGTCGATCGGCTTTCCGTCGATGCAGATCTTTCCGGCATCGACATCATAGAAGCGCATCAGCAGGTTGATAAACGTCGTCTTTCCGCATCCGGTCGGGCCGACAATGGCAACACGCATGCCCGGCTGTACGTCAAGATTAAAGTTCTCGATCAGTTTTTTCTCTTTATCATAACTAAATGCTACATCATCGATCGTCACATTTCCCGTCACGGTATCGATCGTTCCGGCCGGGTCTGCACTCTCCTCTTTCTCTTCCAGAAGAGCAAAGATACGGCCTGCGCAGGCAAGCGCGTTCTGCATCTCGGTGATAACGGAACTGATATCATTGAACGGTTTCATATACTGGTTTGCGTACGACAGCAGAACGGAAAGTCCGCCGACGGTCAGCGCGCCGCCCGGGATCATGAAAGCTCCCACAAGGGCAACACCGGCATAGATCACGTTGTTGACAAAACGGGTGGACGGGTTCGTTAAGGAACTGTAGAACACGGCCTGCTGGCTGTATTTCTGCAGATCTTTGTTGATCTCTGCAAAACGCTCGGAAGCTTTTTCCTCATAGCCGAACGCTTTGACTACTTTCTGGTTTCCGATCATCTCATCGATGAGTGCGGTCTGTTTTCCTCTCGTCTCACTCTGTTTCTGGAACATTTTGAACGAGCGGCCGGAAATAAATTTTGCCACGAAGAAGCTCAGAGGTGTCAGGCAGATCACAAGAAGGGTGATCCATACGTTCTTCGAGAACATGAAAAACAGTGTCACAATAATGGTTACGATGCCGGAGAACAGCTGCGTAAAGCCAAGCAGAAGACCGTCCGATAAGATATCGGTATCTGCGATAACACGGCTTACGATGTCTCCGGAGCTGTGCTGATCCAGATAGGACAGCGGCAGCACCTGGATATGACGGATCGCCTGGGAACGAAGGTCGCGCACGATGCGGTACGTCATACGGTTGTTGATCAGGTTCATGATCCATGCGGAAAGTGCGGAAACGAGGGTAAAAAATACGATTCGTTTCAGATAGAACCACATCTCCGGGAAATTGACCTGGTGGCTGCAACGACCTCATCGATCGCATCGCCGAACAGGATCGGAATATAAAGCTGTAAAATAACGGTAACCGCAGCCAGGACAATACTAAGGCCTAAGAAAATTTTATAATTTCCGATAAACGCCATCAGCTTTTTCATGACCTGCATGCCGCTTTTTCCGGACTTGTTTTCTGTCTTTTTCATGCGATCACCCCGCTTTCGTTGTTATAAGCTGCACGCTCTTCCGGGAACTGGGAGAAGTAAATCTCGCGGTAAACCTCGCAGGTTTCATCAGCTCGTCGTGTGTGCCGTTTCCTTCGAGCGTACCATTTCCAAGAACGAGGATCTGGTCTGCCTGACGGATGCCGGCGATTCGCTGGGATACGAGGAAGGTTGTCGTGTTTCCTTCGAGATTGTGGACGGCTTTGCGGAGTTTTGCATCCGTTGCAAAGTCAAGCGCACTCGAGCTGTCGTCCAGAATCAGGATTTCCGGTTTTTTTACCAGCGCACGCGCAATAGAAAGACGCTGTTTCTGTCCGCCGGAGAGGTTCTTTCCGTTCTGCTCCAGCATAAAATCGAGCTGATCCTGTTTGCCTTCTACGACTTCTTTCGCCTGGGCTGTGGTGAGCGCCTCCCAGATTTCTGCATCGGTGGCATCCTCTTTGCCCCACCTCATATTGTCGCGGATGCTGCCTTTAAAGAGCACTGCTCTCTGCTGAACAACACCGACTTTATTGCAGAGCTCTTCTTTCGTGTAATTCTTTACATTCTCGCCGTCTACCATGACGTCACCGCTGGTCGCATCGTAGAAACGGGAAATCAGGCTGACCAGCGTCGATTTTCCGCTTCCGGTACCGCCGATGATTCCGATGGTCTGGCCGCGTTTTGCGGTAAAGCTGATATCCGATAAGCTCTCTGCGCCGCTCCTGCATAGGTGAAGCTGACATTTTTAAATGTAACAGCTGCATCGCCAGTTACTTTCTTTGCAGCGCCGCCTTTTGCCGGGTAGTTCATGGTTGTCGGAACCGCCAGTACGCCAGAGACACGCTCTGCACAGGCAACGGATTTGTTTAAGGTGATGATGAGCGATGCCAGTTTGATCAGCTCCACGATGATCTGCAGCATGTAGTTGTAAAGTGCGACAACCTGTCCCTGCTGCATACTGCCGATGTTGACCTGAAGCCTGCCTGCCAGATCAGGACAACGGCTGCGATGTTGATGAGACATAGGTCAGCGGATTTAACAGTGCGGAAATTTTTCCGACAAACTCGTTCAGACAAGTCAGCTCATCGTTGCTCTTTTCGAAATCGGCAACAGACTGCTCCTCACGGCAGAACGCACGGATGACACGGACACCGTTCAGATTTTCTCTTGTCATTCCGGTGACGCGGTCGAGTGCCGCCTGTACCTTTTTGAACAGCGGGATGCTGACCAGCATAATGCCGAATACGGCAACGAACAGGATCGGAATAGTAACCAGGAATACGATGGCACATTTTACGTTGACGGTAAATGCCATCACAACGGAACCGAATACGATAAACGGACTCCGCAGCAGCAGACGCAGCCCCATGTTGATTCCGTTCTGCACCTGGTTGATATCGTTGATCAGACGGGTGATCAGCGTATCGGTTCCAATGGTATCCAGCTCCGTAAAGGACAGAGCCTGGATGTGATCAAAGACCGCCTGGCGAAGCTCGGTTGCACAGCCGACGCTCGCTTTTGCCGCGAAATACTGCGCGGTGAAGCTGCAGCAAAGTCCGACTGCCGCCATCAGAACGAGGATTCCAAAACGGCTGACGATGTACGGACGGTTATTGCCTGCGATACCCACATCGATGATCTGGGCAACAACCATCGGCACCAGAAGGTCGAATACGACTTCCAGAAGCTTGAACAAAGGAGCGATGATGCTCTCTTTTTTGTAGTGCTTCAAGTAGACTCCAAGACTTTTCATCTTCTTTTTCACTCTCCATTTCTTTGTTTCTTGACATTGACAGTATAATCTCATATGATTAATACGAATAGTATTGTTTTTATAGCTTAGTGATACAATTTTAATATCATAGATAATTTCACGAAAGGAAGTCTCTTATGGAACTGCGCCAGCTTGAATATTTCCGCGTCATCGCCGAAACCGAAAGTATTCACGAGGCCGCCCGCCGCCTCAATATGTCCCAGCCGCCGCTCAGTTATCAGTTAAAGCAGCTGGAAGCCGAACTGAACGTCACTTTATTTGAACGTACCCGCCAGCGTCCGCCTGACCGAAGCCGGAAAACTGCTGTACGACCGCTCCGCCAACCTGCTCGAGTACGTGAAATCGACGGAGCTTGAGGTCGCAAAGGTCGGCAAAAAGCGGGTTCTGCGCCTCGGCATCACACCGACCACCGTTGCGACGATCATGCCGTGCGTCTCGCTTTTTTCCCGCCGCAATCCCGATGTTAACTTCGAGGTGCACGACAGGCATCACCTACACGCTGTACCGCTATCTGATGGACGGCATCATCGACATTTCCATCGCCCGCACACCGCTGCGGCTCGACGATGTCGACTATAAAATTTTAAGCTCTGAACCTATGATTGCCGTTTCTTCAAAAGATATGCTTCCCGAGAAGAACGGATCGCTAAAGCTCCCGGATCTTTTGAATATTCCGCTCATCATCTACCGCCGGTATGAGGCGCTCATCATGGATGCGTTCCACTCGCGCGGCATGGAACCGGATCTCTTCTGCGTCTGCGACGATCCCCGCGGCGCGATGCTCTGGGCAAAGGAAGGCCTTGCCACTGCCATTTTCCCGCAGTCCATGAGCTCTCTCTGCCAGGACTCCGCATCCAGCCGCTCGCAGAAAGCGACCTGGAAACGCAGATCGCCGTGATCTGGAAAAAGGGGCGGAAACTCTCTCCGCTTCTGCAGGACTTTGTCGATGCCTGCATGAAGAGCATATTATAATAGAAGAAGTCCGCTGCGCCGGTCTCTTTTTCAGGGATCAGCGCAGCGGACTTCCTTTTTTTTATTTCTCATTCTTTTTACTGCACAAACAGCAGCGCGATATTCAGCAGTGTCACAATCACCGCAATCGCAAACAGGGCAATTTTCAGCCGCAGACTGTTCGCGTATTTTCCCATGACTTTTTTCGAGGACGTCAGATAAATCTGCGTAAATACCGTAATCGGGAGCTGCATTCCAAGGAACATCTGTGAATAGAGAAGGCCCTGGAACGGGGAATCAATCAGAAGAATGACCGCTGCGGCCGGGATCATGGTAAGAAGGATTCCCCAGCGTGTCTCCTTACTCTTGATCTCATACGGCTTGTTAAAAATCCCCGAAAAAATCGTTCCGCCCGCCATTCCCGCGGTGATGCTCGATGAAATTCCGGCGAGCAGAAGCGCTGCTGCAAAAATCACCGATGCGGCATTTCCAAGGAGCGGTATCAGCATCTTTCCCGCCGTTGCGAGATCATCCACCTGCTTTGCATTCTGCGGCTGGAAAACGTTGCGGCCGCCATCAGGATCATTGCACTGTTGATGGCCCATCCGATGATCATGGAAAACAGGGTGTCTTTGAACTCATACTTTAACTGGCGCGCAATCACCTCATCATCCTCAAGATTCCACTGGCGGCTCTGAATAATTTCCGAGTGGAGAAACAGGTTGTGCGGCATGACGACCGCACCGAGGACGCTTAAGATGACCGGCATTGAGTGCTCTGGAAACGACGGTTTTACCCACCGACAGCCGCCTGCGCCCAGTCGATATCGGCGATCCAGACCTCGAAGAGGAACGAAAAGCCAATCAGCGAGACAAACACAATGATCAGTTTTTCAATCCGTTTGTAAGCACTTGTAAACTCACAGATCAGAACCAGCACGAGAATCATCATGCTGCCGAGCTTGATCGGAATGCCGAACAGCATCTGGAGCGCAATCGCACCGCCGAGGATCTCCGCCATTGCGGTCGCCACCGCTGCCATCATCGCCGTCGCAAGAATCGTGTTTTCAGCCACGCAGGCAGATAGAGGCTCGCCGCCTCCGAGAGGCACTTTCCCGTGACAATGCCGAGATGCGCCGCATTGTGCTGCAGAAAAATCAGCATGATCGTGGACAGGGTGACCATCCACAGAAGCTCGTAGCCGTAACCCGATCCGGCGGCAATGTTGGATGCCCAGTTTCCCGGGTCGATAAAACCGACCGTGACAAGAAGTCCCGGGCCGAGATAGCGGAGAAAATTCATGCCCGCCGTCTCTTTTCGTTTTCGATTTTGTTTCATATTCTTTCCTTTCTGACAATTTGATACGGAACCGGCCCATCCAGGACCGGCAGAAATCATTTTGTTGTGGTTTTGGCTGCTTTAGTTAGTTGTAACTAACTGCATTGTACATGGGATTTTTCAAAAAGTCAAATCCTGTTTTCTCTTTCTTGTGCTTCATCGTCCGCTGTGCTACAATAAAACTGCTTATTTTGAACTAAAAGGAGAATTTTTATCATGATACGACTTGCCGTCCCGGAGGATTTTACTTCGATCATGTCAATCTATGCGTACGCCCGCTCTTTTATGCAGGAAACCGGAAATCCGAATCAGTGGGGAAACCATTTTCCGCCGGAGGAGCTGATTCACAACAGAATCCGTAACAAACAGCTTTTTGTCCTGGAAGAAAACGGCACGCTGCACGGCGCGTTTGCTTCATCATCGGTGAGGATCCGACGTATCTGCAGATCGACAATGGCTCCTGGCTCTCCGATGCGCCGTATGGCACGATCCACCAGGTTGCCTCAGACGGAACAATCCACGGATTTTTCTCCCAGATCGTCGATTACTGCTGGGCACAGATCCCGCACCTGCGCGTCGATACGCATGCGGACAATCAAATCATGCAGCATCTGATCCAGAAAAACGGATTTGAACGGCGCGGCATCATCTACGTGCTGAACCACTCTCCGCGGATTGCGTTTGAGCGCGTAAAATAAAACACCAAACGAAAACACCGGATCGTCACCGCTTCGCAGACTTTTCAGCCGCGGAATCACCGTTGGATCCAGGTAATATAAGGATCCGACGACCTGTCCCATCATCCCCTTTTTCGATCTTTCGTGTGTCATTTTTTACCAACCTTACATCTTCTTGCTCTCCTGTATACACTTGCCCGTACCGAAATGCAAAGAAATCCGCTTTTTCCCCTCTGTTTCTGCACATTCCTTTGTGCAGAATACAGATGCAGAAAAAACGGATTTTCTTTTGCATTTTTCTTTATGCGTGGATTCCTCTGTTCTCGTCCCCGGACTCGTTTACGCCGAATTCGTAATCATTGCCCGGCAGAATCATGTTCAGCAGGATTCCTGCGATGGCTGCAATGGCAAGTGCAGTCAGGGTGACGGTCGTTCCGCCGATCGTAAAGGAGAGACCGTTGCTGAAGCCCAGTCCGCAGACAAAGATGACGCCCGCATGATCAGGTTTCTCGATTTGGTCAGGTCTACTTTATTCTCTACCACGTTGCGCACACCGATGGCAGAAATCATACCGTACAGCATGAAGCTGACGCCTCCGATGATAGAGGACGGCATGGTGCTGATGAGTGCCGATACCTTCGGAATGAAGCTGACGATAATCGCAAAGACTGCGGCAATACGGATGACTCTCGGGTCATGTACGCGGCTCAATTCCAGAACGCCGGTGTTCTCGCCGTACGTCGTGTTGGCCGGTCCGCCGATGAAACCTGCCATTGCGGTTGCAAGACCATCACCGAGCAGGGTTCTATGCAGGCCCGGATCAGAAAGGAAGTTCTCTCCTACGGTTGCAGAGATCGCCGACATATCACCGACATGCTCCATCATGGTCGCGATCGCGATCGGTGCCATGATCATAATGCTGGTCAGATCGAATTTGCAGAGCTGCAGCGGCGGAAGTCCGACGATGCCTGCCTGTGCAACCGGCGCAAAGTTGATGATCACGGATCCGTCCGGATTTTTGATGCCGAGTGCATTCAGGACAACTGCCACAGCGTAGGCAATCACAACGCCCATCAGAATCGGAATGATTTTGAGCATTCCTTTTCCCCAGATGTTGAAAATGATGATGACTGCCAGCGCAACCAGTGCCAGGAACCAGTTCGTCGAAGCATTATTAATGGCGGAACCAGCAAGGCTGAGGCCAATGCAGATGATAACCGGACCTGTGACAACCGGCGGCAGGTAGCGCATCACGCGTTTGACGCGACCATGCGGATGATCAAGGCAAAAATCAGGTACAGAAGACCTGCTACCACAATACCTCCGCAGGCATAGGCTGCCTTGTCGTTGACACTCATGCTGGCATATTTTCCGGTATTCAGGTTTGCAACAGCGGCGAAACCGCTTAAGAATGCAAACGAAGAACCAAGAAATGCCGGTACTTTAAATTTCGCGCACAGATGAAACAGCAGGGTTCCAAAGCCGGCGCAGAACAGTGTGACGGATACGGTAAGACCGCGGGACGGCCCCTCGCCGCATGCGTCTACAAAGTAGCTGTTTACCAGAATCGGCACCAGAATGGTTGCACCGAACATGGCAAACATGTGCTGCAATCCGAGAATCAGCATTTTAGGAATGCCGAGCTTTCTCGCATCGCGGATGACTCCATTAGACTCGTTCATACGTCTCTCCCTCTCTTTTGTTTTTCCTTCCCATTATAGGCGTTATATTCTGGAAATACAAGCGAAAGATTCCGTTCCGCACACTTTAATTTTCAAACGGGCGGACACGAAGGGTAACACCTAATTCATCGCAGATTCCCGGCATTTCTGAATCTTTTCTTCCGGCATAACTTTCTCGACAACGGTCATCACAACATTCGGCACATACTGTTTTGCAAGCACTGCAAACTCCTTGATAGCCTCGTACGACTGGATGCCGAATTTCGACCGTGTGAGCTCCAGAAATTCTTTTTCATCCGGCGCGTTTAAAGAGATCGAGACGGTATCAAATCTTCCCTTTAATTCCGGGGTGACATCTCTTCCATAGATCAGGTTGGCAAGACCGATCGTATTCAGACGCACTTTCAGGTTCGGATACGTTCCTTTTAAGGAATCGATCACCCGACAGACATCCTCAAGCCGCTCAAGCGGTTCTCCGAAGCCGCAGAAGACCAGTTCATTGATCACGTTCAGATCGTACTGTGCGAACAGCTCCAGCATCGTCTCAACGGATGCTCGCCCTCTTTTAACCACAGTGTATTTCCCTCCTGCTGCTGTTTCGTCTGGCGCAGACAGAACACACAGCTGCACGGGCATTTGTTTGTCATGTTGACATAGACATTTTTTCCGGTAAGATCGCCGCTCTTTGCAAGGTCGAGATACCCTTCCTCGCCGACGGCTCCGGTTACAGTATATAAATACATTACGCTTCCTCCGTTAAGTCCTTCATAAACATTTCAAAGCAGAGTCCCCAGTAGCTCGGCACTTCGTTTTCTTCGCAGTAGCGGATGCATTTCGATACGTAATCCGCCGCCTTTTTCACCGACTCGTACAGGCTGTGGCCGTTCAGATACATGCCTGCGATAATTGCCGCAATGACATCTCCCGTACCGCTCCGGTCGCCGCCGATGCGGTCTACCATGACAATCTGGAAGTCTTCGCCTTTGTTATAGATAAAGTTGGCAATCTGCGTCTGGTTAAAGTGGATGCCCGTCACCACGATGTGTTTCGGTCCCCGCTTTGCCAGTTTTCCGCACATCTCTTTCAGCTCCTCAATCGAAGCCCCGTTCTCCGGATACGGCGCATCGATCAGTGTGCAGAGTTCTGTCAGGTTCGGCGTGATGATATCCGCGTAGTGAACCAGTTCTTTCATCTTTTCGCACATCTCTTTCGTGTACGTCCGATACAGCTTCCCATAGTCTCCCATGACCGGATCGACGATGACAAAGTTGCGGTCCGTCTTAAAATGGCGGATAAAATCAAGCACGATATCCACCTGCTGTTCCGATCCTAAGAAGCCGGTCGAGATCGCATCGAAATCGAGCTTCAGATCCTTATAGGTCTGAATGTAATCCTTCATCCGGTCAGTATAATCATCAAAGTAATACGTCGGAAACTGCGTGTGTGCTGAGAGAATTGCGGTCGGAACTGCCACCGCCTGAATCTTCAGCGCCGACACGATCGGCGCCATCACAGCCGTCGAGCACCGTCCAAAGCCTGTCAGATCATTAATCAGTGCTATCTTTTTCTGTTTTTCCATGTTGTTCTCCTCTTTTTTCAGGATGCCTCCGCATCTGTTTTATGTCTATTTTTGCACACTCGCGTCTTATTTACAAGTTTTTTTCGGACACTTGTCAACACAGAATTCCGCTTTTTGCATCTTTTTTGTCAGCACGCAAAAGGCACGGCCCGCCCGAAGCTGTTTTTTGCTCCGGGCGGCCGCGCCTTTTCTCTCGTTTACTCTTTTATATTATGCTTCTAAAATCTTGCATGCAAACGGTGCCAGTGTCATATCCCCATACGTCACTTCCTTTGCATTGTGGTTGATGTACATCGTCACCTTCTGCTTCTCGTTTCCTCTCGTCACGATCTCAAGGCTCTCTTCGGACGGCACCATCTGGAAATGCCAGTCCCGCATCACCTGCTCCATCAGAAGCTTCGTGATCTTCTCTTCCAGACCGCAGCCCACGTAATACAAAGTTCCCCTGCCGGTCTGTTTTCTCGTCACGGCTGCGAATTCCAGATAGAACGCATCCGCGTAATGGAACAGCACTTCCGCATCCTGCACCTGAATCATATCACGGAAAATTCCGCCTGTGCCTTCCACGCCCTCGAACACGCCGCTTCCCACAACCGGGAATGCATCATAGTCCTGCAGGCTCTCCGTCTCTTCTACGGTCAGACCCGCAAGCGCATTGTAGTGCACCGGCAGTGTCTCGCCGAACGGAACGTTGTTGTCCGCATCTTTCACGGCGTGGCGGTACGTCACGATTACGGTTCCGCCGTTTTTCACAAACGCTTCCACCTTTTCTTCCATCTCCGGCTTCGTAATGATCATCTGCGGCAGGAAAATATTTTCGGAATGATTGATCACAATACCCATTTTCGCTTTCCCCATTTCTCTATCTTGTATCTTTCCTTTTTTCAACAGTACAAATTTATCATATGTTAAAAGTCAAAATATTTTACTTTTTATTTTAGTAAAATTTACTACCTGCTTTTGTGAAAAATGCACAAAAAGAGGCATCTCCATCTATGCAGACTGGAAATGCCTCTTTTTTGTTCTCTTGTTTCCTTTTTTTCTTCAGCTCAGGAAGTTTTCAATAATGACGTTTTCCGCCTCCGCTTCCGTCATGCCGAGCGTTCTGAGTTTCAATAGCTGCTCATCATTGATCCGTCCGATCGCCGCCTCGTGGATGATTGCCGCATCCACATGTTTTGCCTGGATCTCCGGAATAGATCCGACCTGTGCGTGATCCATGATGATAGAATCGCACTGGATATGGCGTGGCATTTGTTTTTGCCGACTGCCTTGGGATGGAAGACCTGGGAGGAATTGCCCTTTCCGACAGAACGTGAAATAATCTGTGCGGAAGAACCGCTTCCGTTCATACATACTTCAATATCCGACTCTGCCTTCTGGTCACCGTCTGTCATCAGACGTTCGAGCACGAACAGTTTGGAGTTCGCATCCATCACAACATTCGTCGTACGAATTGTTGAGTCAACGCCCTTAATCTGTACGGTATCCAGCGTAAAAACGGAATTTTCTCCGATTTCAATATTTGTCACCGGGTTCAAAATCCGCTGTCCCGTTCCGTTTCCCTCGCCATAATGCTTTTCCTCGTAGCGCACGTTGGCATTTTTTCCTACATGAAACGTATGGATACCGTCGTGCCGGCTGTCGTTGCAGCCGCCGTTTGTGGATACCGCAGCCCGCTACAATTGTAACATCGGCGCCATCCGCAACGTAGAAATCATTGTAAACAAGGTCCGTCATACCGGAAACGCTGACGACAACCGGGATAAATACTTTTTCACCTTTCGTCTCGCCATCGATCAAAATATCAATGCCTGGCTTATCCTCTTTTTTGCGGATTTTGATATGCTCACTGTCACCGTGGCAGAGCGGAATGCCGTTCTGGCGGAGATTATACGCCCCTTTCTGCTCAAATCCTTCACTGATCTGATTTAATACACCCTGGGTTGTCTCATCTACCTGTACCATCAGCATGTGCCTCCTTCCTGGCCGCACATCCGGCCTGTTTTCTGCTGGAACAGGGTCGGCAGTACGTCTTCCTTTGTACCGTATTCTTTCACCTGGCCGTCCTCGATCACCATGATCTTGTCTGCCATCTGGATAATGCGTTCCTGATGGGAAATGAGGATCAGACATTCTTTCTTCTCTTTGTGGATTTCTTCAAACCGTTTGATCAGCATGGAAAAACTCCACAGGTCAATGCCGGCCTCCGGCTCATCGAAAATGCTGACTTTATGCGGTTTCGCAAGCACCGTTGCAATCTCCAGGCGTTTCATCTCTCCGCCGGAGAGTGTGCCGTCCATCTGACGGTTCAGGTAATCGGCAGAGCAGAGTCCGACGGCGGAGAGGAGTTTACAGCTCTCGGCTTCCGTCAGCTCTTTTCCGGCTGCCAGCGACAGCATTTTTTTCACTGTCATTCCTTTAAAACGCGGCGGCTGCTGGAATGCATAGCCGATGCCGGCGTTTGCGCGGTGGTCAATATCATAACCGGTAATATTTTCCTCATCCAGGAAGATTTCTCCGCCGTTTGCTTCCTCAATGCCGGCAAGTACTTTTGCCAGCGTCGATTTTCCGCCGCCGTTCGGTCCGGTAATCACCAGCATTTCCCCGTCCTTTACCTCAAAACTGATGTGGTTGACGAGGCAGCGTTTTCTTCCCTCTTCGTTTACTTCAAAGGTAAGATTGTCTACTTTCAGCATATTTGCACCTCTTTTGTTTTCACTCTTTGCAGGGATAATCCCCCTTTCAAAAACTCTACTCCTTCTCCTAAAATCTGTCAATTATTTGTTGTGGTTTTGAGAGACTCTTTTGTTTTATGCAGTGATTTTTCCCGTAACATTTTCTTTTCCTGCATTCTTTTTCGTTTCTTCTGGATCGCATGCTGTGTTTGCGGTATAATGAGGGTAATATTTCATCGGGAGGTTATCGTATGCGTGTACTTATTACAGGAACCAGCTCCGGAATCGGAAAGGCGATTGCGGAGAAATTTTTAAAAGAAGGCTTTGACGTTACCGGATTTGACCGGAAGGAGCTTCGATCAGCCAGGATTCGTATACTCATTTCTGCCTTGATATCCGCGACAGGGAACAGTATCCGGCGCTTGCGCCTTTCGATATTGTCATCAACAACGCGGGTGTGCAGAACGAGGATGATATTGATATCAATTTGAAGGGAACCATCGCAATCACGGAGCGTACGGAATTCATGACAACATCCGCGCCGTCCTTATGATCGGCTCGGCCAGCGGCCATACCGGAGCTGAATTTCCGGAATACACCGCAAGCAAGGGCGGCGTTCTCGCCTACACAAAAAATGTGGCACTCCGCATTGCACCGTACGGCGGAACGTGCAACAGCCTTGATTTCGGCGGCGTACTGACCGAGCTGAATCTGCCTGTCACGGAAGATAAAAAGCTCTGGGATCAGATCATGGATCTGACGCCGCTGAAACGGTGGATGACCGTTGAGGAAGCGGCGGACTGGGCGTATTTTATGACCGTGACCAACCGCTTCTGCACGGGGCAGAATATTCTGATTGACGGCCTTGAAGCGGGAAACGCACACTTTGTGTGGCCGGATGAATGATTTGTTAATTTCCTGTACAAGCAAAAAACAGGTTCCCTGCACGGAAGCTTTTGGGGCTTTTCCGCTGCCGGGCTGCCTGTTTCTTTTCATTTCTTTTCTTACGCTTTTTCAAACACCAGAATTTTCTCTGCGAATTTGTGGATGATCGGCATCCACATCACCAGCTTGTAGATGGGATTCAGCGTTTCCATACCGCGGGCGATGTTGTCGTCTTTTACTTTTCGGAAACCGGCGGCAATGTCGCCCAGGTCTGCAAAGCTGTTCGCACCCCAGGTAAACGTCGCGCCCGTCGCCTGAATAGATTTTTCGATGTTTTCTTTCTTTACAAAGTACGGGCACAGCGTTTCCATGCAGACGTAGGCATTGTCGAAATGATCGCGGATGATGGCGAGCATCATTCTGACCTCATCCGCTTTCATGTACATGGTCAGACCTTCGATAATGAAAAGCATTTTGCCCCGCACTTTTACCTGATCGGCCCATGCCGGATCGAGCACGGAACACGCAATCGTGGAAACGCGGCCGGATTCCTGATAGATCGAATCGCGTACCTCAATCGTCTCCGGCAGATCGAGATTATACCAGGTGATTTTTCCATTATCCATGCGGTAAAACCGTGTGTCCAGACCACAGGCGATGTTGACAACGGTACAATCCGGGTTCTTTCGGATAAAGTCGCTGACCAGCTCATCAAACACAACACTCCGCACTACGATTCCGCCGCTCATTGCTGTGTCCTTTTTCGCATTGCTGAAATCATAGTCGATGCGGTCAATCAGCTCTTCTGCTTTGGTGTCGCGGAACTTGTTTTTCGGATTTCTGCTGTGCATGGCGCGGGCGTAGAAGCACTGCCAGCATCGTCTCGGCGGTTCCGTTCAGTTTTGGTTTTATTTTTTCATTGCTCATTCTGGGTGATCTCCCTTCTGTGTTTTATATTCTTCGATCCATTTCACCGGTTCCGGTCCGGTCTTGTTTTATTTCGGATTTTCCACCTTGTCCCCCACGAACCAGTAATCACAGACCTCACCGCCGCCTGCCAGCGTATGGTCACGGTAGAGCTTCGCGTGCATCAGGGCTGCTGTCTTGTAATCAATGTCGCACATAATCGGCAGCACTTCCAGATAGCCCTCTTTTCGGGCGAAGGTGTTCAGGGGACATTGGGTGAAGTGGTAATAAAAACCGTTCTGATGCTTCGTCTCATCAAAATGAAAATCCCACGAATACGCCTTATACTGCGGATGTGCTTCCAGCCAGGCGGCATCCTTATGCATCATCTTCGCAATCCGCGCCATGCCGCTCTTCTTATTCGCATTAATCATCAGGCCCATGGCTTTCAGAAACGGGAAGGACATCATCTCCTCTGAGATTGTACGCAGTTCATCCACAGAAATCTGTCTGTCCGACGCATCCCAGAGCGCAAGAAAAATGAGGCTTCATAGAGATTCGACGCCATCGGGTTGTCCTTTCCGATATCATCGGCGCGGCGAAGCATGTCGCGGTAGATCTGGTTGGTCTTGCGGAGAAGCTCTGCGGTCTCCTCTTTTCCGTAGCGTTTTAGCAGACTTTTCTTTATTAAAGGAGTCAGCATGTTCCAATATTTGCTGGTGTATTCCATCATGGGCGGGTACCTCCATCTTACTTTTATTAGGATTCACTAACTTGCAGGTGTAAAATTGCCGCCTACAATGTAGAAAAATAGGCGGAATTTTACTTTTCATTATGAGGTTATTATATCACACTTTTTATTACTTTGTTTTAAAATCGCAAAAATTTCTTGACTATAATTCAGCCTTCCTTTATTATAGAAATTAAGAAATGGCCATCCTGCTCTCTGGTAAGCATGGATGGCCACTTCTTATAGCTATTTAATATTTTCGCCAGATCGGGTGATTGCGCTCACCTTCCGGCTGTCTTGTTAAGTATATTATATTGCAATCGTGTAATTTTGTCAAATCAAAATAGCGCCCCTGCTCTGGTAAAGTTAGGCGCTATTTTTAGTTAGAAGCTTTATCCGGCGGTCAGGTGTACACTGACCAACGGCTCTCTTGTCGAATATATTATATGACAGCATTTTCTTTTGGTCAACAGCCATTTTTCTTATATTTTCACCATTATTTCGACCCAAATCTCTCAAAAAGAAATTGAAATCCCCTCTTCTCCACCTTATAATATTTTCTATAAGGCACACATATGGAGATTTTTATGACGATCAGTATTCTTCTTGCGCAGCAGATCGCGCAGCTTTTTCTTATGATTTTTATGGGCTTTTTAATCGTAAAAGCCGGACTTTTAAAGGATGAGGACAGCAAAGTTCTGTCGAAAATTGTGCTGTACCTGATCATTCCCTGCGTGATTCTGAATGCGTTTCAGGTCGATTACACGCCGGAAACGGTGCGGGGCTGCTGGTTGCGTTTGCGGCTTCGCTTCTGATGCAGGTTGTGCTTCTTTTTGCGGTTTCAGCTCTTGGACGGGTGTTTCATTTGGATGCGGTTGAGATAACTTCTGTTTACTACTCCAATTCCGGCAATCTGATTGTGCCGCTTGTGACGGCTGTTTTAGGAGCGGAATGGGTGCTTTACAGCTGTGTTTATATGAGCGTACAGCTTGTCTTTTTCTGGACGCACTGCAAAAAGGTGATCAGCCGTGAGGCTTCCTATGACTGGAAGAAGATTGTTCTGAACCTCAATATTATTTCTATTTTCGTCGGAATTCTTCTTTTTTTCACGGGCATCCGGCTTCCTGCGCTGGTCAACAATACGCTTCATTCTGTCGGAAGCATGGTTTGCCCTGCCAGTATGATTGTTACGGGTATGCTTTTTGCCGGCATGGACTTCCGGCAGATTTTTGCGAATAAACGGATTTACTTCGTGACCTTTCTCCGCCTGATCGCCGTTCCGCTGATGGCGCTTGTTCTCTTAAAACTCAGCCATCTCGCCGACCTTTCCGCTGACGGACCGACACTGATTCTGATCGTTTTTCTCGCCATCATCACGCCATCTGCTTCCACGGTTACCCAGATGTGCCAGGTATACGGCAACGATTCGCGCTATGCCAGTGCCATCAATGTTGTTACTACGCTGGCTTCTATTGTGACGATGCCGCTTATGGTAATGCTGCTTCAGATGGTAATCTAATCACAATTAACAGAAAAACGCTGTCCCGCTTCCCCTTCCAGAGAAGCATTGACAGCGTTTTCTATTACCCAATTAGTACCTTTTTCCCTTCAAACGCAAATCCATAATGCCGGATTCTTTCTTTTGGGATTCCCCGTTCTTTCAGTTCCGCGTCGTATTTCTTTATTTCAATCTGCGCCAGTGCTTTTTGTACCGTTTCCTGCAGCGTTTTTTCTTCCGTTTCTTTTACTTTAAATTCCAGAATCATAGCATCTCGATCCAAATTTCTGGGAATTAGAATCACATCGTATCTTCCATACCCACTTTTCCGATTGGAACGCACCTCATAAAGATCTCGCACTTCCACCAGCAGCCCAAGTACAAATCCATGATAAAACCGCTCTGGCTGGCTCCGCTCGGATACATGTTTTCCAGCATCAAAATTACTAAATGTAGCAAGTGCAATATCATTCATATAGAGGTTCATCGCTTTTACATCCCCATTCAGCAATGCTTTGATAAATTCATTATAATTGGCAGATGCCGCTGCAAACCAGCTTTTGAACATATTCGAAAACATGCTCACAGTCTCCAGATTTGTGATGGAAAGAGAATACCACGGCTCCAGCGTCAGTCCTCTGTATTCAATCTCCTCCACTTTCAGATAACCGCTTGCCACCAACAGACTCCATACCGCACTTTCATCCTGTTCTAATTGTCCAAATATAATCTGCTCATCAAAATTAACTACAATTTGTTGTCTGTTGATCAGTTTTTCCAGTTCTTCCTTCATATTTACCGATGCCGACTGCAGGAGTTTGCTGATCAATCCATTGGAACTTGTAGCTGCCCAGTAGGGCCGCAGTTTTTTCTCTTTCAGATAATTTGTAATAGACCACGGATTGTAAATATCACGATGCGTGCCAAAGCAAAATCCGTCATACCATTGCTTTACCAGCTCTTTCTTTTCCGGCATTCCAAATTGATCTAATGATTGAAATACCTCTTTTTCTGTAAAACCAAAACAGTCTGCATAGGCATCCGATGTTGTTGTAATAACCGTCAGATTATTGAGGTCCGAAAAAACAGATTCTTTGGAAATACGGGTAATTCCAGTCATCACAGCGCGGTCCAGATATGGATTTGTTTTGAACGTCGCATTGAAAAGGCTTCTCATAAATCCGGCAAATTCACCCCAGTATCCATGAATATAGGCTTCCTGCATGGGCGTGTCATATTCATCCAGAAAGATCAAAACTTTTTTTCCATATAAAAGATTCAAATAACTGGAAAGATTTTTTAATGCATCCTGTGCTGTCACATCACTCATTTTTTCTGTAATTTCCAGCATCTGCTGTTTCTCATTTTGCGTAAAGCATTCTTCCTGCTCCAAATACCGATGTTGGCGATAAGCATCTACAATAATATTTTTTATCTTCTGCACTGCATCTTGATAGTTATTCTGTTTTACGTCCGCAAAGCTCAGAAAAATCACCGGATAAGTTCCCTGCAGTCTGCGGTATTTTTCCTGTTTCCAGATGGAAAGCCCTTCAAAGATGGTACCTTTTTCTGCATACTGTCTGGAAAAGAAACAATTCAGCATGCTCATATTCAATGTTTTGCCAAATCTTCTCGGACGTGTGATCAGCGTAATGTCATCTCCACTTTCCCACCATTGTCTGATAAAATCGGTTTTATCAACATAAAAATAATGATTTTCTCGAAGGGAAGCAAAATCCTGCTTTCCTATACTAATCGCTGAAGTCATATTTCATCTTTCCTTTCTGAGCGCAGACACACCAGCATTTTCTGTCTGATAATGAAATGTTCCACTGTTTTCTAATCGGATAATCTTATCTTATAGTTTATCAAATTCCGGAAAGAAATTAATAGACTTTTTCTTC
>ENA-OQIR01000208-OQIR01000208.1-human-gut-metagenome-genome-assembly--contig:-NODE-208-length-27888-cov-3.682504_pt1 | contig 27888 bp, 32 predicted proteins | sample MGYA00242580_ERZ504745 | MGnify/ENA primary metagenome ERZ504745 (study PRJEB26092, sample SAMD00036214) | human gut metagenome | host: Homo sapiens | study: EMG produced TPA metagenomics assembly of...
CGCAACTTCCCAAATACCAAGAATTACTATGAACCTCAAATGCGCCCGAAATCCCTTCCCATTCCTTCGCTGTATACTGGCGGATTAACATATATTTCCTTTTCGACAGCATGCTGAATTGCTTGCTTTCTGCACCACGCAGGAGACTTATTTAATCGAATCAAGTAAATCCCTGCGGTGGGTGCGAAAAACAATAAGCAGTGGGTGGGGACTTGCCTTCTGTTAAATGCCTGCTGCAATGATATTGGGACCTGTATATTTCAGGATAGCAATATGTAAACAGTGATGTTTACAGAACGATGTGATAAGTGTTAAAATAATGTTCAGAAAAGATCTGTGATCTGCTATGTAGTGATTTTAAGTTTATATAGATTAGATTATATAGAAATGAGGGATATTATATGTCAACAGCAAAAATGGTTTTTCATGGGAGTGATATTGAGAAAATATGTGAGGTCTATCAGCTTAAGTCTGAGGAAATTGTGAAGTTTGGGGCTAATGTAAATCCGCTGGGGCTTTCTGAGCATGTAAAGAAACAACTTGCAGGACGGCTGGATATCCTGTCTTCTTATCCAGACAGAGATTATACTTCACTTCGCAGCACAATTTCAGAGTATTGTAATATTCCTGCTGAATTCATCCTGCCCGGAAATGGTTCCAGCGAACTGATCGCACTGCTGATACAGGAACGAAATCCAAAGCATACCCTTATCCTGGGTCCGACCTATTCAGAATACTCCAGGGAACTCTCCTTCTCCGGAAGCACTCAGGAATACTACCACCTGCGCGAAGAGGATAACTTTGTTCTCGATGTAGATGACTTTTGCCGGACTCTGGATGGAAAATACGATTTTCTCATCCTCTGCAACCCAAATAATCCTACCTCATCTGCAATTAGCATAAATGACCTGCGCAGAATCGTTTCCTTCTGCAATGAGCGGAACATTTTCGTGATGATCGACGAAACTTATGTAGAATTTGCCCCGGATATCAATGAGATCACTGTTGTCAGCCTTACCAGAGAATTCACGAACCTTATGATTCTGCGCGGCGTATCAAAATTCTACGCAGCCCCAGGTATGCGTCTTGGCTACGGAATCACCGGGAACCTGGAATTTCTCAAAAAAATGAAAGAAAAACAGGTACCATGGTCTCTCAACAGTCTGGGAGCCCTGGCCGGCGAGCTGATGCTCCAGGATAAAACCTACATCCGCCAGACCCGGGACCTCATTCTCTCAGAACGCACCCGCCTGCTCAAAGCACTGGAGAATATCCCCACTTACAAAACCTACCCGGCCTACGCAACTTTCTCCTCCTGAAAATCCAGAAGCCCGGCCTGACCTCCCGGGACGTCTTCGACGCCTGCATCCGTCAGGGTCTCATGATCCGTGACTGCTCCTCCTTCGAATGCCTGGACGGCGAATACATCCGCTTCTGCATCATGCACCCCCAGGACAACACCCGACTTCTGCATATACTGGAATCCCTTTAAAGCAGGACATTTCTTTTATTTATAGTAATTCCATAAAATAATACAAACAATCCAGTCCATTATAGCTTAAAACCAGCTACCAGCGGGGCGGAAAATATTTTGTCTGGGGTGCATTTGCAGGAGTCTTAGATATTCTTAGTTTTCAGAAATCTGCGTTATGAGCTGGCTGCCTCACTGTCTGAGCGAAGTTTGCAACGGAGCGAGTTTGACAAGACGGCTCATGCTTTTAGCAGATTTATGGAAACTTAGAATATCTTAGGCTCCGAAACGGCACCCCAGACAAAATATTTTCCGCCCCGCGTCCCTCTTAAACAAAGAAAAGCCAGAAACTCCCCTTTTCCGAAGTTTTCTGGCCTTTTTTATCAGTTTTTAAAGCTATGGATCGGTGCCGGAATCCTTCCGCCACGCTGCACAAACGCATCACAGGAGAACTGATTCACCGGCATGATCGGTGCATAACCAAGCAGTCCACCGAACTCAACCACTTCGCCAACCCCCTTACCAATTACCGGGATCAGACGAACCGCCGTAGTCTTCTGGTTCACCATACCAATTGCAGACTCATCCGCAATAATACCCGCAATCGTAGAAGCCTTCGTATCTCCGGGAATTGCAATCATATCAAGACCTACAGAACATACACAAGTCATAGCTTCCAGCTTCTCAAGAGTCAGTGCCCCTGCATTCACCGCATCAATCATACCCTGATCCTCGCTGACCGGAATAAATGCACCACTCAAACCACCAACTGCTGTAGAAGCCATAACTCCACCCTTCTTAACCTGGTCATTTAACAGAGCAAGCGCTGCTGTTGTGCCGGTGCACCTGCATGCTCCAGACCAATCTCCTCAAGGATCTCAGCAACACTGTCACCAATTGCAGGAGTAGGAGCCAGAGACAGATCCACGATACCAAACTTAACACCAAGACGTCTGGAAGCCTCCTGTGCTACCAGCTGACCAACACGTGTTACCTTGAAGGCAGTACGCTTGATCATCTCACAAAGAGTTTCAAAATCCTTACCTCTTACCTGTTCCAGCGCAGTCTTAACAACGCCAGGTCCGCTGACACCAACGTTAATGATAGTGTCTGCTTCTGTCACACCATGGAAAGCACCTGCCATAAACGGGTTATCATCCGGTGCATTACAGAATACAACCAGCTTCGCACATCCCAGGGAATCCTGATCTTTGGTAGCTTTCGCTGTTTCCAGAACGATCTCACCCATCAGCTTAACAGCATCCATATTGATACCTGTACGTGTAGATCCAACATTTACAGAACTGCAGACACGCTCTGTCTTCGCCATAGCCTGTGGGATAGATTCGATCAGAAGTCTCTCAGCAGGAGTCATTCCCTTGCTTACCAGTGCAGAATAACCGCCGATAAAGTTTACGCCTACCACCTTGGCAGCCTTATCCAGAGTTTCTGCAATAGTTACAAAATCTTCCTTTGTCTTACATGCAGCTCCGCCAATCAATGCGATCGGAGTTACGGAAATTCTTTTATTTACGATCGGAATTCCATATTCACCGGAAATAGCCTCACCTGTAGATACCAGATCCTTTGCACAGGTTGTGATCTTTTTATAGATTTTCTCATTTAAAACAGCAAGATCACTGTCAATACAGTCCAGAAGCTGATACCCATAGTAATGGTACGCACATCCAGATTCTCCTGCTCGATCATTTTATTCGTTTCATTTACTTCAAAAATATTGATCATTTTGTTTTTCTCCCTTGTATGTTCTCTCAGCATTTTTCAGGCAATCTGATACAGGAAAGTCCCTCAGTGGCTTACCTGCTTAGATTTTCTCAGATTCTGTGCATTACATTGAAGATATCTTCATGCTGGCAGCGGATCACTACACCGATCTTATCTCCAAGGGCTTCCAGTTCTTTGGCAAGAACTCCGTTGTCTTTCTCACATTTGCCGGCATCTGTTACCATCATCATGTTGAAATATCCCTGTACGATGGTCTGGGAGATATCAAGAATGTTTACATTATTGTCTGCAAGATAAGTACAAACCTTTGCAATAATTCCTACGGTATCGTTTCCTACTACTGTGATGATTGTCTTTTTCATAAGTTCTTTGTCCTTTCTACACTGTAATTACTTCTGATATGCAATCCCTCTGTGCCACCTGAATTCTGAAATCACGCGACTTATAAGGGTTGTCACCTAAGGTTACTTCTGAACAGACGGTTTCATATGCCAGTTCCTCATAGTTATTTTCCCTGCTCAGATGTCCAAGGAAAATCCCTTTCATATTGTCATGCAGCAGCCTGCATAAAAGCCTGCCTGCATTCTCATTGGAAAGATGTCCCCTGTCTCCAAGGATTCTCTGTTTCAGATAATAGGGATATTTTCCAACCTGCAGCATACGAATGTCATGATTTGCTTCCAGAAGAAGCGCATCCAGATTCTGCAGATTACCGACTATGTACTCATTATATTTTCCAAGGTCTGTAGCAATCCCCACAGAATGCTCTCCACACTCTACCCGGTATCCTACGGGCTGTGCAGCATCATGAGATCGTAAAAGGATTCACTGTCAGATCATTAATCTCAAAAGGCTCATCTTCGTGTATCTCACGAAAAATCCCTTCCGGCATTTTTCCAAGATTCATGTGAGATAAAGCTTCCACAGTTCCTTCTGTCGCATAAACCGGTATCTGATGTTTCCTTGCGATCACGCCCAGACCTTTGATATGATCCGAATGTTCATGTGTAATCAAGATACCATCAATATCTTTTCCTGTCAATTCCAGAGAATTCAATCCCTGTTCTACTCTTTTTCCGCTGATGCCTACATCCACCAGAAGATGGGTATTATCTGAGCCCACATAAATACAGTTTCCGCTGCTTCCGCTGGCAATGCTACAAAGTCTCATATTTTCTGATTCCTTCCTCAATCTGCCGTCTGGTCTGTGCAAAATCTCCGTTATTTACCACAACATAGTCTGCATTTTCCCGAAAAAAAGTCTCCGGTGCCTGACTGGCAATGATACTGACTGATTTCTCTCTTGTATAACCGCGGTTCTCCATCAGTCTCCTGATACGGATCTCTTCATCCGTATGAATATACCATATCGTATCGCAAAACTCCTGATAATGATCTTCCAGAAGGAGTGCAGCTTCCACCACACATATCTTCTGTTCCTGCTGTTTCTTTACAGCTAACTGCTCTCTGATATACTGTTTCACAGCCGGATGGATGATCTGGTTTAATTTCTCCAGAAGCTCTGGATGTGAAAATACTACATCCGAAACCTGTCTGCGGTCAATAGTTTTATCATTTTTTATGATTTGTCTTCCAAATAGTGCAATCACCGGTTCATAACAGGACTGCCCCGGCTCCATCACCAGATGCCCGATCTCATCTGCTTTCATCACATATGCCTGATACTTTTCTTCAAGAAAATCAAGCACTGTACTTTTTCCGGCACCCACTCCGCCGGTAATTCCTATTGTTATCATCATCACTTCGCCTCATACCAGTTATTACCCTGATGCATATCGACTTCCAGTTCTACGGAAAGCTTTGCGGCACCTTTCATCTCTTCTTCAAGAATAGCAGAAACCTGCGGGATTTCCTCTTTACAGGTCTCTATCAGAAGTTCATCGTGTACCTGAAGTACAAGACGGGATTTAAGATTCTCATCCTTTAATCGTCTGTACACACGGTTCATTGCAATTTTAATGATATCCGCCGCAGTTCCCTGTATTGGAGAGTTCATGGCTACTCGCTCCCCAAAAGACCTCTGCATAAAATTACCGGATTTCAGTTCCGGGATCGGCCTGCGTCTGCCAAACATGGTAGTCACATATCCTTTTTCTTTTCCCTCTTCCACCAGTCCGTCAAGAAAACCTTTGATCTTTGGATAAGTTTCAAAATATCTTTCAATATATTCTGCTGCTTCTTTTCGTGTGATACTTAAATCCTGGCTGAGCCCAAAGGAACTGATCCCATAAACGATTCCAAAATTTACTGCCTTGGCATTTCTCCTCTGCAGATCTGTCACCTCATCAAAGGGCACATGGAATACCTCTGATGCTGTATGTCTGTGGATATCCTGGGCTTCTTTATATGCCTGGATCAATTTCTCATCCCCTGACATATGTGCCAGAACACGAAGCTCGATCTGGGAATAGTCCGCATCCAGAAATACATATCCCTCTTCCGGAACAAATACCTTACGGATCAGTCTTCCAAGCTCCATTCTTACAGGGATATTCTGAAGATTCGGCTCTGTGCTGCTGATCCTTCCTGTTGCTGTAATTGTCTGGTTAAAAGTAGAATGAATCCTGCCGTCCTCTGCGATCTCACCAACAAGCCCGTCTGCATAAGTAGATTTCAGTTTCGCAAGCTGACGGTACTCCAGAATATCCTTTACAATGGGATACTCCGGTGCAAGCTTTTCCAGAATATCTGCCGCTGTGGAATAACCTGTCTTTGTTTTCTTTCCACCCTTAAGGCCAAGCTTTTCAAACAGGATCACTCCCATCTGTTTCGGAGATTGATATTAAACTCTTCCCCTGCCTGCTGCCAGATCTGCTTCTCCAGTTCTCCAATACGTACACTTAGTTTCTCACCGTAGCTTTTCAGTTCTTCACTCTTCACGCTGATTCCCCATTTTTCCATGGAATCAAGAGTAAAGATTAGCGGAAGTTCAATCTGTGTATATACGTTCCACATACCTGTATCATGCAACGCTTCACACATAGGTTTCCGGCAGGCAAGTGCTGTATAGGCCATGTAGCAGCCCCAGGCTGTAAGTCCCTCTGCACTTTCCTCCCATGCTTTTTCCACTGTTTTCTTTCCAAGAAGTTCCTCTCTTGCAGGCAGGATACGACCACTCAGATATTCCTTTGCCATATCATCATAGGTATAGGAGGATTTCAGCGGGTTCAACAGGTATGCAGCCACGCCTGCATCAAATACAGCCATCGGATCATCAAATTGTATATACTTGAGTAATGCCTTTACATCCAATGCACAGACAGTATGTGTTTTATTATATTTCAGAGTACCGTCTGCATTAACATCAGATATCTCTTTTTCTGAACTTCCCTTTGTATCTTCTGCATTACATTCCATATTATTCTCTGCATTATATTCAGATACCTTACGAAAAAGCTCTTCTAATTTTCCGCAGAGATATCCTTCTGTGATCATCCCCTCCACAGGAATATAATAAATTTCCTCTTCATTCAGCGCAAGTCCTGCACCAAATACCCTGCCATTCTCTGTAACCAGAGAAACACCCGCTGTCTTTCCTGCTTCCGCTTTCGCAAACAGCGCTTCACAGCCTGCCAGGTCTGCACATGTGAAAAACTCCTGTTCCAGCGTATCTTCCTGTACTGCCGCAGAGTCAAAACGGTTAAGCAGATTCTTAAATTCCAGCTGTCTGCAGAGAAGGAAAGCTTCTTTTGTATAAAGATTTCCCAGTTTTGCCTTTTCATACGAAAACTCTATGGGACTGTCCGTACAGATTGTAGCCAGAGCCTTGCTCATCTGCGCCATATCATAATGTTCTCTCATTGATTCCCTGGCTCTGTTTGGCTTCAGCTCTTCCAAATGTTCATGAGCATTCTCAATACTTCCATACTCCACAATAATCTTTGTGGCAGTCTTCTCACCTACTCCCGGGATTCCCGGAATATTGTCAGCACTGTCACCCATCAGAGCCTTTAACTCAATGATCTGGGGAGGTGTCACCTGATATTTCTCGATCACCTGCTGTGCATGATAATCCTCTATGGTGGTCTTGCCCCTTACAGTCTTTGGCAAACGGATCATAACCTTATCTGTCGCAAGCTGAAGCAGATCTCTGTCACCGGAAAGGATTGTCGCATCCATTCCTGCCGCTTCGCTTTTTCTGGCCAGAGTTCCCAGTATATCATCCGCTTCGTAGCCTTCTTTTGTCACAACATTCACACCCATTGCAGTAAGCATTTCTTTAATCAGCGGTACCTGCTCTCTCAGTTCTTCAGGCATGGGTTTACGTGTTCCCTTGTATGCTTCAAACATCTTATGGCGGAAAGTCGGTGCCTTCAGGTCAAATGCCACCGTCAGATACTGAGGCTTCTCTTCCTCGATCGTCCGAAAAAGGATATTCAGGAAACCATATACTGCCCCTGTGTGTTTTCCTTCTGAATTTGTAAGATCCGGCAGACCATAAAAAGCTCTGTTCAGAATACTGTGTCCGTCAATCAGTAATATTTTTTCGCTCATAAAATCCTCCAGTGTCTTTATAGAATGTAATTTGTCTCCATCATTACAAAAATCAGTATTGCCGCAATCGTAGCGATCAGAAGGCATATACTCACGCCAAACATAAGCCAGCTGACTTTCTTCTTGCGGATATATCTTCTGGATTTCCGGATGTCCTGTTCCAGCAGTTTTTTGAAATCCAGAACCGAATCGCTGCTGTCATCATCAAGCTGATGTGTTACCTCATGGACAATAAAATATGTCTCCAGTTCATCATAACAGGAAGAACAATTCTGTACATGATCAAGAAACTCTTCCAGTTCATTTAACGGAAGATCATGTTTAATATACCTGCTCACCATTCCTTCTGCAGTTTGGCAATCCATCTTCATTCCCTTCTTTCTTCCAAAAAAACATCCAGGATGCTGCGTTCACTATTACGAATTATAACCGAACCGGAGTTAATTGGCAAGAAAAAGCAGCAGAAGCTCAAATCGCCTCTGCTGCTTTCATTGCTGTTCACTCAGTTTTCAGTGATATAGCCAATTTTCCGGATTGCCTGCGACAATGGACTTTTGACTTGTATATCTCGAAAAAATATCACTTCTGCAGATTTACTTTCCCGGAAGATGTATCTGCGTCAGCTTCTGTACTGTTTTCGGATTCTGCATTGTTCTCAGACTTTGTATTACTTTCAGATTCCGCCACTGCAGTGGGAACCTGTACAGGTGCATTCAGGATTTTCATAAATTCCTCACCTGTAATTGTCTCATGTTCATACAGATATTTTGCAAGTTCATGGAGCTTTCCAATATTGTCCTGAAGGATTTTCAGTGCTTTCTGGTGTTCCATCCTGACAAGTTCCACAACTTTCTTATCCAGAAGAGTCTGTGTCTCAAAAGAACAGCTTAAGCTGGAGTCTCCGCCCAGATACTGATTTGTCACATTCTCCATGGCAACCATATCGAAGTCTTCACTCATACCATATCTGGAGATCATTGCTCTTGCAAGCTTAGTCGCCTGTTCGATATCATTGGATGCTCCGGTTGTAATAGAGTGGAAGATCAGTTCCTCAGCGGCACGACCGCCTGTAAAGGTCGCTATCTTATTTGCAAGCTCTTCCTTTGTCATCAGATAATGATCTCCGTCATCCACCTGCATGGTATATCCGAGTGCTCCTGATGTACGCGGAATAATAGTGATCTTGTGGACCGGTGCAGATTCGGTCTGCTTTGCTGCAACCAGCGCATGTCCGATTTCATGATAAGCAACTATCAGTTTTTCTTTATTGGAAAGAACTCTGTTCTTCTTCTGATATCCTGCGATAACTACCTCGATACTCTCCTCAAAATCTGCCTGGGTGGCAAATTTTCTGCCGTCACGTACTGCACGAAGTGCTGCTTCATTGACAATATTTGCAAGTTCTGCACCGGAAGCTCCGGCTGCAGCTTTCGCAATCTCATCAAAACGTACGGATCTGCGATCTTAATCTTCTTTGCATGGACTTTAAGGATTTCCTCACGTCCTTTTAAATCCGGAAGTTCAACAGGAATACGTCTGTCAAAACGTCCGGGACGAAGAAGTGCGGGATCAAGGGAATCCGGTCTGTTGGTTGCCGCAAGGATCACAACACCTTTGGAGCCGTCAAAACCATCCATCTCTGTAAGCAGCTGGTTCAGAGTCTGCTCGCGCTCATCATTGCCGCCTGTAAATCCGGCACCATCACGTTTCTTGCCAATTGTGTCGATCTCATCGATAAATACAATACATGGAGCTTTCTCATTCGCCTGTTTGAAAAGATCACGCACCTTGGCAGCGCCATACCAACAAACATTTCCACGAATTCAGAACCGGAAATGGAGAAGAACGGAACTTCCGCTTCACCGGCTACCGCTTTTGCAAGAAGTGTTTTACCTGTACCCGGAGGCCTACAAGAAGGGCTCCTTTCGGCATAGATGCACCGATTTCTCTGTATTTCTGCGGGTTATGAAGATAATCTACGATCTCTGTCAGAAGGTCCTTGGCTTCGTCCTCTCCCGCTACATCTGAGAATTTGATTCCCGTAGATGATTTCACATATACTTTCGCATTACTCTTTCCAAATGACATTGCTCCACCGGGACCTCCGCCCATGGAACTCATCATCTTCTTGCTGAGCCACCTTCCAAGAAGGATAAAGATGGCAATCGGCAGTACATATCCTGCGATCAGACTGATCCAGATAGATGTCTGCTGTGGTGCTGCTGCACCGAACTTGACATTTGCATCATGCAAACGGTCTACAAGGTCAGGATCATTCATCTTGACAGTTCTGAAATAACCCTCCTGTCCGTCACTCTCTGCTACATAATAAATATAATCATCCTGAATTTCTACTGTCTTAACGTAATCCTTCTCTACTCCTGTCAGGAAAGTACTGTAATCAGTCGTCTGTACCTTTCGTCCCTCAATTGCAGGAAGTAACAGCACATTCAGAAGAATGATAATAACTGCCGCAATGATATAATATACATAAAGCGGTTTTCTGCCAGGCTTTTTATTATCAAGGTTCATTGGCTTTTCCTCCATTTCGTTTTGTTATGATGTACCATATCACTTATTCATCTCTTTTTCAAGAAAAGCGAGATAAATTTCATAAAGATTTTAGAATTATCTGAACTGTTTAATACGGCAAATAAAAAAAGCGAACACCTTCACAAACAAAGGCTTCGCTTACTTTTTAATGCCGGCAGTGGGACTTGAACCCACACGTGGTTGCCCACAACAGATTTTGAGTCTGCCTCGTCTGCCATTCCGACATGCCGGCATTGAAACGAGTATTATCATATCACGTTTTTGTCGAAATGGCAAGGGCATTTTTGAGTTTTTTTTAATATTTCACAAACCTCGTTTTAGAATACACACTACTTGCCTTGATCAGTTTCTGATATCTGGCAAACAGCTTCTCAGGAAGTCTGATAGTTACAGTTTTGTTGACCGCAAAAGCTTTTTTTCCAACATAGTTCAGTGCTGTACTGTTGATCCTGATCACTTTGACTGCCGGGCACTGGTAAAAAGCTCTGGCATCTATATGTCTGACACTGGCAGGAAGTATAAAATTTCGCAATTTTGTACACTGTGCAAATGCGTTGCTGCCAATTCTTTTTACTCTGCTTCCAAATCTTATGTTCCGCAGATTCGGGCACTGGCTGAACGCATATTTTCCAATCGTTGTTACATTATTTCCAAAAATAACATCTGTAATTTCTTTGTTCCCGCTGAAGGCATTCTTGTCAATTGTAGTTACTTTATAAACTTTATCATTGATCACAACTGTAGCCGGAATCTGTATCACATTATATTCCGCAGCAAGACCTGTAACGCTTACTTCTCTTTCATTCAAAATCTTATAGCCAATTCCACCTATCAGGTACTTATAGCTCCATCCTGTTCAGTTAACGGAGCTGCATTGAACTGATATCTCACAGGTTGTACAATATCGTTTTTCTCCCATATACCTCCTGTATATTCTTCTCTCTGGAAAAAGATATATATATTGTATGCACGTTCCACCTTTGTATAAATACCCTTTGCAGAACCGATTTCCCATTTCCTGTGAATATCGCTTTCCTGCGGCTTGAGAGAAAGACTCCAGTATAATGGTGTCCATCTGACATCTCCCTCAACAGGATTCGTATTCTGCGTTCCGGCACCGGTCACATTAAATTTATAGTAAGTGTTGGGATAGAAAACCAGAGGTTTGTCAAGTCCTTCAACGACACTGTCATTTGCACTTATCCCTTTGCTTTCATCTGTGTCTGTTGAAGTTTCCTCTCCGGCTGCCAAGATGAAATTCTGTGTATCTGCTCCATCCTGAAATTCCGCTGCACCGGTCGTACTGACCGGAACTGCTGCCAGAACACCTGCCAGCACCATAGCTGCTATTTTTTTCATTACTCTCTCCTCCTCTTTTTCAGCAGTATATAAAATATATACAACTGTTCAGTCCTTTCTTATAGCAATAGTGAACTGTTAAATACTTACGACATTTGTGTTACTGTTCTGCTTACAATTTATATCTACATCTTGTATTTTACTTATTTTTCTGCTAAATGTCTACCTTGATTTTCTGCTAATCCTGTCGTATTTTTACTTCATCTGTATTCCACTTCTCATACGTGATATAATCCGCACCCATTTTCCTGAAAATGTCTACCATATCTTCATTCCGGCAAAGCCATACGGATATGCGGATTCCATTCTGATGAGCATTGTTGATATCATTCATACTGATATTTTTATACTCTGCACTTATGTCCAGATCATATTTCTTACACTGCTGTATCATAGAAGCATTCATGCGCACTGTACGGATCCACTGCATTTTTCCTGTAAATCCCATCTCACGCAGTTTACCAAGTGTTTCTATGCGAAAACAGATGAGTACCGGCTCTTTCTGTGATTCAGTCAGAAGCTGCATGAACAAATTCATGGCTTCTTCCGTACGGATTGACTTTATTTCAATCACCGGCGTTACAGAGTACTTATTGCAGCATGCAATATACTGTTCCAGTGTAGGAATAAGATTATCCGGATACTGCGAAGCATTTCTTCCATTTATAATCGGATACTGCTTTATCTCCTCATAAGTCATCTCTGAAATAAGCCTGTCCTCCCCGCACATCCGCAGCAAAGAATCATCATGAGAGACAACCAGAACTCCATCTGCGGTCTCTCTCACATCTGTCTCCACAAACTCCGCCCCATTGCGTCCTGCCATCTCAAAGGCAGGCACGGAATTCTCAGGTGCTTCTGTCTGTTCACCTCTGTGCAAAATATAATGAGTAACTCCATCCAGGGGTTTCCGGAACTTTTCCTCATCTTCCGGTACAGGTGTGATTTTCGGAGTTGGCGTGACCGTTACCGTCGGCTCCGGGGTCACAGATGGTGCTGGTTCATCCGGCGTCAGTGTAGGCGTAATTTCCGGAGTTTCTGACGCTGCCGGCAGGACGATCACTTCTATCTCTGATACATATCTGTCAGTACCATAAGAAACACTGGTGATTTTGACATTTCCCGCCTTTTTTGCAGTAACTTTTCCTTTCTTTGATACAGTTGCCACCGTTTTATCAGAAGAAGTATAAGTCAGCCTTTTTCCATACTTCTGCGGCTCCAGAATAATTGTCTTTCCTGCCGTTACTTTCACCTGTTTTTTGTATTTCTTAAAAAGAACTGTTTCCGTTTTATTACAGACAAAAACCTCGCAGTTTACTTTCAGTCCACTCATCTGTGCTGTAATCGTTGCCTGTCCGGGCTTTAAACCATATATCCTGCCATTTATAACCTTTACACATTTTGAGTTACTGCTGGTCCATTTAAACTTCTTTGGACTCACTTTTGTATCATGATTCAGGATCTTTACTGTATAAGTGGCACCGGTCTTTACAACCACCTCAGATTTATGCACTCGATATTCGTCTGCTGCATAAGTATTATCTGCCACAGATATTATACTGGTAAAACCTGTAATTATAAGCACAATAGCAAATATGACAGACCTTACAGTCTGCATGCCTGTTCTTTTGTCTCTGTATTCTTTTTTCTTATCTCCCATTATTCTATCTCTCATCTCTCATATGCCATTCCTGATCTGCTGCTTTTATTTCCGGTATGTTCTTAAACACTTCACAATTCTGATCACATTCGTCTCTGATGCAGGGACAGACCATCTTTACTTTTTTTAAATGTCCGGGAACACCCTCATATTGTACACTCCACAGACCATTGTAATGCAGCTGTTTACACATTCCTGTTTCATATTCATATTTAATCATACGTCTACCTCCGAACAGACAAAATTTTTACAGTACATTCTTCTGAAACCACTGTTCCTCCATGCAAAACGAAAGGCACTAACCTTCCAGCATCATGCACAGATCAGTACCTTTCTTTTTGTGTGTTTTTATGTCATATCTGCCCCGGCAATACCACAGGACAGTAAATCACAGAATAATCACAACATTATTCCATATCTTCCAGTAATTTCTCATAAATCGGGAAGCAGTCAAATGTTGCGAAATAATCCTTCGGTGTCTCGGCACGGCGGATCATCTCGAAACTTCCATCTTCATGGAGAAGGATCTCAGAAGATTTCAGTTTACCATTGTAGTTATATCCCATGGCAAAACCATGAGCTCCTGTATCATGGATCACAAGAAGATCTCCCATATCAACCTTCGGAAGATAGCGGTCAATTGCAAACTTATCATTGTTTTCGCAGAGAGAACCTGTCACATCATACATATGATCACATGGCTGGTCTTCTTTTCCCATAACAGTGATATGATGGTATGCGCCATACATTGCCGGACGCATCAGGTTTACAGCACACGCATCCACACCAATATATTCTTTATGAGTATGCTTCTCATGGATTGCCTTAGTTACCAGGCAGCCATACGGTCCCATCATGAAACGTCCCATCTCTGTATAGATTGCAACATCACCCATTCCGGCCGGAACAAGTACTTCTTCGTATACTTTGCGGACACCCTCACCGATCTCTCTGATATCATTCGGAGTTTGATCTGGTTTGTAAGCGATTCCAACACCACCGGAAAGGTTGATAAACTTCACATGAGCGCCTGTCTCTTTCTGAAGTTTCACTGCCATTTCAAACATCTCTTTCGCCAGCATCGGATAATACTCATTTGTCACAGTATTGCTTGCAAGGAATGCATGGATACCGAATTCCTCGGCACCTTTTTCCTTCAGGATCTTGAATGCTTCAAAAATCTGCTCTGTTGTCATACCATATTTGGCATCTCCGGGGTTGTCCATAATATCGTTGCTGATCTTAAACACTCCGCCCGGATTATAACGACAGCTGATCACCTTCGGAATATATCCTACTGCTCTTTCTACACTCTCGATATGTGTGATATCATCAAGATTGATGATCCCGCCGATTTCATTTGCATATTTGAATTCTTCTTCCGGTGTATCATTGGAAGAAAACATGATATCTCCCTCTTTGCATCCGATTGCTTTGGACATCATCAGCTCTGTCATGGAAGAACAGTCACAGCCACAGCCATACTCCTGAAGGATCTGGATCAGAAATGGATTTGGAGTTGCCTTCACAGCAAAGAATTCTTTGAAGCCCTTATTCCATGCAAATGCTTCTTTCACTGCCTTTGCATTCTCGCGGATACCTTTTTCATCATAAAGATGGAAAGGTGTAGGAAACTGCGCGGTGATTTCCTGAAGTTTATCCAGGGTGACAAATGGTACTTTTTTCATAATAATTCTTTTCTCCTCTTACTTCTTGTGTATTATGTGTATATAAATGATCCTGACAGTACTCGTAGTTTCCGTTACATTTAGAACAGAAACGGAATTCCAGATTCGGATCATCTTTCTCTGTACGGCCACAGACTGCACATTTGTGCTTCGTCACTTCCCCTGACTTGCTGCCACCCGGGAAGGGAACGGTCTTACTTTCTCCCATTGCTCTCTTAAACTGATTTCTGCGATGGATTTCCTTCGGATTGTATCTGTTAAGATTTCTTGTACCAAGGAAGAAAATAATAAAGTTCAGTAAGGATGCGATGATCGGCAGTGCCATAAACCATGCTCCTCCCATAAAATATCTGACAATATCATATACCACAAGAGCAGCATATACAATCGCCATCACTTCATCTTGATCGGGATTACAAAGTACAGTAAAACCTTCATATCCGGATATGTCAGCGCATATGCCAGAAAAATAGATAAACTGATATAATACGTTGAAAACTGTGATCCATTCAGATAAGCATCTAACACTCCACCTGTGATAAAATACAAAATAAACGCAGAAATTACTGTAAAAATCATTCCAGATAAAATATATACAGTAAATCTGAATGATCCCCATGTACGTTCCAGCGATGCACTGATCGGATAATAAAAGAACAATATCGCAATCACAAACCATAAAGCAGATGACGTACTCGGCGGATAAATAATCCATGTAACAAGTCTCCATATCTGACCATGCAGGATTTCAGAGACATTCAACTCAACATGGAAAGAGCCCCCGGATTAATATACATCAATGCATATCCCAGTACATAACTTACAATAATATAAATCGTAAGATTCTCAATCCCGCGATTTCCAAATTTTCGTTCCAGTTTGTCAATAAATTTCATAAATCTCCTTTTCTCACAAAATGCTATTCGTTCTTTCGTTACAGCGGATATCCACAATCTGCTTTCTCTGCGTAATTCTGCACCGAATAACTGCTTCTCAGTTCAGCTGCAAAATCAGAAAAACTTCTTCCTGGAAAGAAATATCGCTGCAATGATACTTGCCACTACAGAAAGGATGATAACGATAAGAAATCCCCATGGTGTCCTGGAAAACGGCATTCCCGCAGCACTCAGGTTCATACCATACGCACTGAAAACAATAGTCGGAATACTCATAACAATGGTAATAACAGCCAGAACCTTCATGACAATGTTCAGGTTATTGGAAATAACTGACGCAAAAGTTCCCATCATACTGCTGAGGATACCGCTGTAAATATTAGCCATCTCAATGGCCTGCTTGTTCTCAATGATAACATCCTCCAGAAGCTCTGTATCCTCCGGATATTTCTTGATACTCTCCACCTTCAGAAGTTTCTCCAGAACCATCTCATTGGAACGCAGAGATGTGGTAAAGTATACCAGTGATTTCTCCAGTTCCAGAAGTTCCATCAGTTCCTGATTTCTTGTAGACAGATGAAGTTTCTCCTCAATCTGCTCGCTCTTCTTATCTATAATACGCAGATATCTCAGATACATGCTGGCATTACGGTACAAAATCTGCAGAATAAATCTGGTTTTCATATAGGTAAAAAAGTTTCTTACCCTGCCTTCCATAAATCTTGTCAGAACCTGTGTATCTTCCAGACATACAGTAAAGATCATCTTCTGAGTCACAATAATACCAAGAGGAATGGTCACATACCAGTCCTTCTCGTTACGTTCTTCAATCGCAGGTACATCTGCAAGGATAAGGGTATAATTGTCCTCCACTTCTATACGGGAACGCTCTTCCTCATCCAAAGGTGCGCGCAAATCGTCCACCTCTATCCCAAACTGCTCGGAAATTTCAAAAATTTCTGTTGCCGTAGGATTCGTCAGCGCAATCCAACAGCCCTCCTGTGGTTCCTGTATTTCATGGATAGCGCCATCGATTGTCTTAAAAATCCTTACCACGATCCACACTTCCCTTCTTTTTCTCGATTTCCCCTCAATAGATTGTTACTGTTTACTCTGTTCTCAGTAACAATAAATCTGCAACTATTCAGAGTTTCTGCAAGAGATTACTGAACAGTTACGTTTACTCTTTATTTTCACAAAGACTCAAACATCATTATAATTTGAACATGAATTTTTGTCAATTCCAATGCTTTCGGTTTACAAAACTTTTACACTTCGCTATAATAAAGTAGTATTTATTTATAAAAGTCCCGTAAAGTGGGGCGTACAGATTGCGGGAATGATTTTCCAGACACGCTCTAATACAATAACAGGAAAGGATACAAATCATATGAGCCAGTCATCATTTGGAAATAAATTTAAGGTAACCACCTGGGGGGAATCCCACGGAAAAGCTCTCGGAGCTGTGATAGACGGATGCCCGGCAGGCCTTCCTCTCTGTGAAGAGGACATTCAGAAATTCCTCGACAGAAGAAAACCCGGACAGAGCAGATACACCACCGCCCGTAAAGAGGGAGATCTGGTAGAAATCCTCTCAGGTGTCTTTGAGGGCAAAACCACCGGAACTCCAATTTCTCTGATGGTAAGAAATACAGATCAGCGCTCCAGAGACTACGGAAATATCGCATACTCCTATCGTCCCGGACATGCAGATTATACTTTTGACCAAAAATACGGATTCCGCGACTACAGAGGCGGTGGACGTTCTTCAGGGCGGGAAACCATCGGAAGAGTTGCAGCAGGTGCCATTGCTTCTAAAATATTAGAAGAACTTGGCATTTCAATCTGCACCTATACCAAATCTATCGGACCTGTTGAAATTGCTTCTTTTAATAAAGAAGAAATCCATCAGAATGCATTTTATATGCCGGACGCACAGGCAGCAGTGAAGGCCGGTGAATATCTGGAAGAATGTATGAAGAATCAGGACAGTGCAGGCGGCGTGATCGAATGTCGTATTACCGGAACACCTGCCGGACTTGGCGAGCCTGTCTTTGACAAGCTCAGTGCTCTTCTTGCCCACGCCCTGATGTCCATCGGTGCAGTCAAGGCTGTTGAAATCGGTGACGGCATTGCAGTGACTTCCTCAAACGGTTCCACTGACAATGATGGATTCACAGTCAAAGACGGTGAAATCATCAAAACCTCCAACCACGCAGGCGGAATCATGGGAGGAATCAGTGACGGCAGTGAAATCATACTTCGTGCCCATATCAAGCCAACCCCATCCATCAGCCAGTCGCAGCAGACCGTAACCAAAGATAAAGAACCTCTTTCTCTGGAAATCCATGGCCGACATGATCCGGTCATTGTCCCAAGAGCAGTGGTTGTGGTAGAATCTATGGCAGCAATCACACTGGCGGATGCGCTCTTTGTCAATATGAGTTCCCAGATGGATAAGGTTCGGGATTTTTATCGGAAATAATTCCAATTAATCCACGCAAAAATACCTTCACTTGAATCCTGAGCTGATCTCAGTTTCAAATGAAGGTATTTTATTATCTGCCTATATTGCTGATTCTATGTAACGAATCTGTTATTCTTCCGGCACCGGCCAGATTCTGATACAGTTTGGTTCTGTAATCTTAATCGGCTTGCCGTTCATCACAATAATATTCTTCTCATAATCCACCGTAAAAGTAGTCAGTGTATTACTTGCATGATTAGCCAGCACCAGATGCTTATCATCCGGTAAAAGCACCAGATCTTTCGGATATTCACCACTGATCGGAAGTGTAAACTTCCTTGTCAGCATACCAGTCTCCTCATCACGCTCAAACATGGAAACTGTATCCTCACCTGCTGTTGTACAGAAAAGATGCTTGCCATCATTTGCAAGAGAAAGACCGGACGCTGCATTATGTGTATCATGAACATCCTTCTTCGCACTTGTCTCAATCGTCTGGATCAGTTCAAACGCCGGAACCTTACCGCTTCCATCATATTTGTAAGCCCTGATCTCATTACTGAGTTCAAAGAGAATATAAGCAAACTTACCATCATCGCTAAAACGAATGATACGCGGGCCGCTCTCTCTCGGACATCTCAGGATGTCTACCAGTTCCAGCTTATTGCGCAATTTGTTGACACGGTAAATCTTCACCTGATCAATTCCGTTATCTACTGCACAGAGATATTTATTATCCGGAGTCGGACGAACACAGTTCACATGGGGACGAAGTTACGCTCTGCAACACTTCCGAGTCCTGTATGGAATACGCCATCCATCAGGCTTCCAAGTCTGCCGTCCTTATGAGTATGTACAACAGTCACCTTACCGTCATGATATCCGGCAACATAAAGATACTTACCGTCAACATCTGTAGAAAGGAAACAGCCTCTCATTCCATCAATATTTACACTGTTGATACGTGACAGATCACCATTTTTATCACGTTTAAATACTGCAACACCCTCATCCTCGATAGAATAAAGATACTTACCATTCTTTGAAACAGCCATGTGGGATGCATTACTTACTTCAACACTGCTGCGTTCTGTAAGAGTGCCATTCTCAACATCAACATCATAAACATGGATTCCCTGTCTGGAAGAGCCATGTGTATAAGAGCCCACATAAGCTACATATTTCTTTTCACTCATAATGCTTTTTTCCTCCTGCTGTCCTGAAGTTTATTTATCATCGCTCACTCTGTTCCCGTCTGCTGTCAGCGAGCAATAATATTTTCGTCCCGATATTGCCGGACGATGTCATACGATAAGGTGATTATAGCACATTTTCCTAATCAGAACAAGATTACGGAACTCAGTTTTATGTATTTTTTCCAGTTCATGGGTTACTGTCGTTACTGTTCACATACAAGCCAAAATTCTATTGCCGCAGGCAATCTGGAATGAATTTGGACTAAGTTCTATACCGGATAAGCGCTCTGCTGTTTATTTGGTAAAATAATTTCTGACAGCCTCCAGTGTCTGGTCTATGATCTCATCTGTATGGGCAACAGATAAAAACATTGCCTCAAACTGTGACGGAGCCATATGGATTCCCTGCGCAAGCATTCCCTTGAAATATTCAGAGAAAGCTTTTGTATCTGAAGATTTGGCTGATGTATAATCCACAACCTCCTGCTCTGTAAAGAACAGGCTTCCCAGGGAAGATACGTGATTGATATGGTAAGGCAGATTTTTCTCTGCCAGGATTTTCTCCATACCGCCATAGAGACGTTTTCCTTTTTCCTCCAGATCTTTATAGATTTCCTGGTGCTCATAGAGGTATTTTAACTGTGTCAGTCCTGCTGCCATTGCAATAGGATTTCCGCTTAAGGTACCGGCCTGATAAACCTTTCCAACAGGAGAAACCAGTTCCATGATTTCTCTGCGTCCACCATATGCACCAACCGGCATACCTGCGCCGATGATCTTACCATAGGTAACCAGATCAGGGGTCACACCAAAATATTCTGCAGCACCGCCAAAAGCCAGACGGAAACCAGTAATAACCTCGTCAAAGATCAGAAGGGCGCCGTACTCATCGCAGAGCTTTCTCAGACCTTCCAGGAACCCCTTTTTCGGAGGAACCACACCCATGTTGGCGCCTACAGCTTCCACGATAACAGCAGCAGTCTGTCCGTCAGCCTGCTCCATCAGTGCACGTACACTGTCCAGATCATTATAAACAGCAGTCATGGTATCCTCTGTGCATCCCTTAGGAACACCGGCACTGTCCGGAACACCGCTTGTCATCACACCGGAGCCTGCACTTACCAGCATGGCATCACTGTGTCCATGATAGCATCCTGCAAATTTAATGATCTTATTCTTTCCTGTAAATCCTCTGGCAACACGGACTGCACTCATAACAGCTTCTGTACCGGAATTTACCATACGCACCATATCCACATGTGGAATATGGTCACAGATGAACTCAGCCATCTCCACTTCGATTGCAGTTGCGCATCCGAAGCTGAGGCCCTTTTCACACGCCTTCAGCACACTTTCTTTTACTTCCGGAAAATTATGGCCCAGGATCATCGGTCCCCAGGAATCGATATAATCCACATATTCTTTTCCATCAACATCATAAATATGGCATCCGTCTGCACGGTCGATAAATCTCGGTGCAATACCGATAGCACCGTACGCACGTACAGGACTGTTTACTCCTCCCGGAATTACCTTTACCGCTCTGTCAAATAATTCTTCTGATAAACCCATCAGCCGATTCTCCCTTCATCCATGCATTTTGCAAGTTCTTTTGCATAATAAGTAAGATAGATCTGGGCACCTGCACGGTATGCACTGACTGCCATCTCACACATAATACGTTCTTCATCGATCCAGCCCATTTTTGCAGCTGCTTTCACCATTGCATATTCACCGCTTACACTGTACGCTGCAACCGGCACATTTACAGCCTTTGATACCTCAGAGACCATATCAAGATAAGACATGGCAGGTTTTACCATAATGATATCTGCGCCCTCTTCCACATCTGTAAGCGCTTCCTTCATTCCCTCTCTTCTGTTGTGGAAATCCATCTGGTAACTCTTTCTGTCACCAAAGGACGGTGCAGAACCTGCAGCATCACGGAATGGTCCATAGAAAGCAGATGCATATTTTACTGCATAGGACATGATCGGCGCTCCATAATGTCCGTTCGCATCAAGAGCCTCACGGATAGCACGTACACGTCCGTCCATCATATCAGAGGGAGCTACCATATCTGCGCCTGCCTCTACATGGGAAACAGCTGTCTTAGCCAGTAATTCCAGTGTTGCATCATTATTTACATCATGACCGCAGAGCACTCCGCAGTGTCCGTGTGAAGTGTACTCACACATACATACATCTGTGATATAGTACATGTCCGGGAACTGTTTCTTTGCTTCTCTCAGGGCTTTCTGTACGATTCCGTTGGGGTCGTACGCACCGCTTCCCACCTCATCCTTATGATCCGGGATACCGAACAGCATAATGCTGTTTACTCCTGCATTCTGCAGACGTTCCAGTTCAAAAGGAAGACGGTCTACACTGTAGCGGAACTGTCCTTCCATAGAAGGGATCTCTTCTTCAATCCCTGTTCCCTCTTTTACAAATAAGGGATAGATAAGGGAAGACTTGTCCATTCTTGTCTCTCTTACCATTTTTCTTAAATTTTCACTGCCTCTTAATCTTCTTGGTCTCTGAATTAAGTCCATGTCTTTTTGCTCCTTTTATCAACAATTCTCATAACTGTTCCATTTTTTTGCAGAATAGTTATCAGTTTTCCTGTTTCATCTCTTCCACAAGCTCTATGAGACTTTCGATGGTAGCCTTCTTTGCCATGCGGGTCTGCATACCATAAGCATCTGCTGCAGCTTTGGTCTGTTTTCCGATACAGGCAGCTTTTACCTTCGTATAGTCCAGTCCCTTTGTGCCTTCCACAAATCCCTTTACAGTAGAGGCACTGGTAAATACTACACAGTCCACACTTCCTGTCTCCAGCTCTTTCTTCTCATCGATCAACCTGCTCTTTTCATAACAGGTTGTGTAAGTAGCAATGTCATCTACCTTCGCACCTGTCTGCTCCAGCAATTCTGTCAGCTTTTTATTTCCGGCTTCGGCTCTTGGGATCAGAATTTTTTCATTTCCCTGAAGTTCTTTTGCAAGCTCTGCTCCAAGAGTATCTCCGTCATACACACCTGGCACAAAATCAGCCAGCAGGTGATGCTCTTTCAGCTTTTTCTTCGTTCCTTCACCGATCACTGCGATCTTCGCCTGTCCCAGGCTGCGCACATCCATCTCTTTTCTGTCCATCTCGTCAAAAAAGATCTCCACACCTGCAGGGCTTGTAAAAATGATCCACTGATAAGTATCCAATTTTTCAAATGCTCATACAGTCTGCCATTATCCTCCACAGGTACTGTACAGATAGACGGCAGCTCCAGAACCTCGGCACCTTTCTGACGGAGAAGATCTGCTGTCTTTGAAATATGCTGTCTTGGTCTTGTGACCAGAACCTTCCAGCCTGCCAGAGGAAGCTTCTCATACCAGGCAAATTTGTCAGCCAGAGAACATACCTTTCCCACAACAATAATGGCAGGTGTCTCTATCCCCTGTCTGTCCACCTCTTCCTTGAGGGTACCTACAGTAGCAACCACCCGCTTCTGTCCTGCTGTTGTTCCTTTCTGAAGAACTGCTGCCGGCATATCCGGGTCCATGCCGCCTGCAAGAAGTCCTTTGCAGATATCCTCCAGTGCTGCAATTCCCATTAGAAACACCAATGTTCCCTTTGTCTGAGTCAGTGCTTTAAAATCTATATCATACTCCTGCCCTGCACGTTTATGTCCTGTAATAATATGTAAGGACGAACAGAAATCCCTGTGTGTCACAGGAATCCCATTGTAAGCAGGAACAGAAATGGGAGATGTCACTCCGGGCACGATCTCATAAGGGATTCCATTCTCAGAAAGAAGTTCCAATTCCTCCCCACCTCTTCCAAAGAGAAAGGGATCTCCACCTTTAAGCCTTACCACTTTATTTCCTTTTTCAGCTTCTTCCAGAAGAACCTTATTAATATCCTCCTGCACCATTGTATGGTGATTTGCTCTTTTACCTACATTAATCAGTCTGGCATGCTCCGGGATCTTTGCCAGAACCCCTTCGCCTACCAGACTGTCATATACTACCACATCTGCCTGCTGCAGAACCGCTGCGCCCTTTAATGTAAAAAGCCCGATATCACCCGGTCCCGCACCAACCAGCCAAACCTTGCCAGCTGCCATGTTTCTTCTCCTTTTTGCATCACAAGAATTTTCTTTTTATAAATTTTTTTATCTTCCCTCACAGTCAGATTTCAATTGCTTTGCAAGTGCAATTCCAAGCTTCTCTCCATCCTCTGCTGCACCTCTGATCTGACCTGTAAGCCACTTTCCTGTAGCTTCACTGTAATATAAACCGCGGATAAAGATCTCATTTCCGTCCACCTCTGCAAATGCAGCTACAGGCGAAGAACATCCTCCGTCCAGATATTTTACATATGCGCGCTCTGCAGTTCCTGCAAGCCAGGCATCCCTGTCACAATATCCGTCCAGATACCCATAATCCTCACCTTTGCGTCCCTGCACAGCCAGGATCCCCTGACCTGCTGAAGGAATCATCTCATCCGGTGTAAAATATCTGCTGATCCTGCTTTCCAGCCCCAGTCGTTTCAGACCTGCCGCTGCCAGGATCAGCCCGGAATACTCTCCTTCATCCAGCTTGCGAAGCCTTGTCTGCAGATTTCCACGGATACTCTTTACCTCCATCTCAGGATACAGCTTCTTTAACTGAAGAGTTCTCCTTAAGCTGGAACATCCCAGAGGTTTATCCGGATCCAGCTCCGCCACTCCCTCAGGAAGCACCAGTACATCTCTTGGATCCTCACGCTTTGAAAAGGCCAGAAGGGGAAGCTCTTTTGGAACCTCCATAGGCATATCCTTAAGACTGTGTACAGACAGATTGCTTTTACCATCCAGCAATGCCCTGTCCAGTTCTTTTACAAACAGTCCTTTTCCGCCCACCTTATCCAGGGTACGGTCCAGAATAATATCTCCTGTCGTTTTCATAGTCAGGATATTTACTGTTATTTCAGAGCCGGCATTTTCTTCACGGTTTTTCTGTTCTATGTAGCTTTTTACCATCTCACTCTGGAGAACTGCCAGCTTACTCTCTCTGCTTCCAATGATCACCTCAGTCATCATTTTCCTCCTCATTCTCATCTTCCTGCGCAACTCTCTCCAGGGCATTCTGGATTTCTTCTCTTATCCTGCGCGCTTTTTTATGGTCCAGACCGCTGGCTGTGATTCCCACCACCAGTCCCTCTTCCATATAAATTCCCGGGAAATAAAAATCGCACTGCTCCCTGTCACTGGCTACATTAACATAAACGCTTCCTGCCTGCAGATCCTGTGGATCTCATCATTTAACTTTCTGTCATTGGTAGCTGCGATCACCATATATGCCATCGCAAAGTCTGTACGCTTCACCGGACGTGTGATCAGCTCTACATAGCCGGCTTTGCTAAGCTCCATCATCTCCATGGTGACCTTCGGAGCAATGACTCTGATATTTCTGGTGAATGATAAAAGGGTTTTCACTCGACGGGTTGCAATGTTTCCGCCGCCTACAACCACGATATTCTTATCTGATAAGTCTATAAACATTGGAAAATACGGCTTATTCTTCATATATTTTCTCCAGTCCTGCCACACACTCAAGGAAAATCTCCTGATTCAGACTGTCACGCAGACCAAAGATCAGTTTATTTACTACTTTTCCTGCTGCCGTATCCACTGCATGGACCAGATTCTGCCTGTCATCCTCTTCCATAGGTGTTTTCTTTAATATCTTTGCAATCCTTAAATTCAGGTCATTGACTGCCTCATCTTTAATATCCTGAATTCTTGGGATCAGGTCTCTTCCATCCAGCCATTGGAAAAATTCATCCATCTGCTCTCTTACGATCGCGCCTGCTGCCTCCAGATTTTCCTGAAGTTCTGCAGGAACTTCCTCTATACGGAAGCTGTCCATGTCATAAAGTGTGACCCCCTGGAGCTTTCCAACAGATGGCTCTATATCTCTGGGAACTGCCAGATCGATCAGGATCAGGTCATCCTTTGTCCGGATTCCCTGGAATAATTCTTCTCTTAATGTGAAATTCGGGCTTGCAGTTGCACTCACTACAAGGTCACACTGCGGCACATACTCCATTCTGTCACCGTAATTAATGCGCTTACAGCCCAGCGGAATATTCACAACTCCGCTTCTGTACTGACGAATGGTCACTGTCACATCTGCACCTGCCTCCTGCAAAGCCTGAGCAGCCACCTTACCCATCTCACCGTTACCGATAACCATACAGGTCTTATCCCTGAGAGAATACCCCTTCTCTGCCAGAAATCCAATGGCTGATGGATCACTGACGGATTTCCATGGGAAAAAGGAACCTCTGTCTTAATTCTCTTTCCTGCTGTGGCAGCCATTCTGAACAGAACCTCCAAAACACCATCTGCCGCAAAATTCTCTCTTGACAGATTCAGGGCATCCTTCACCTGTGTAAGGATCTGATCCTCCCCTATGATCTGTGATTTCAGACCACTGGTAAGATAAAAAAGATGCTCAACTGCCTCCTGATCCTTACGCTCTACAAAATATTGTCTGTAAGAATCCTCAGTAATTCCCTTTATCCTGCAGAGGCAGTCATAAAGACAGACATCCACCTCATCATCCACACTTGCCCAGACCTCCAGGCGGTTACAGGTGGACAGGATCACGCATCCATATATTCCATTTTGATTCTTTATTTTTTCCATTGCTTCACCGGCATTTTTCTTTGTAAACGCAAACAAAGCCCGGATATCTACGGGCGCTCTGTCATGATCGATGCCTATCATGGATATTGTCATGATATGTAATTCTCCTTTGTTGATGTATGATACCCTTTCCTGAACGAAATCCACCCCTGTCTGAGGTGGATTTTCAGGAAAACACATTGTTTTTATGATAGACTTTTCATGCTGAATTGTCAATGGAATTGAATGGATTTACTCGACATTTTTAGTTGCGATGATGGCGACACCTGTATGCGCAATATCTTTAAGAATCACATCTCCGATATGCACAGGTGCAGAAACAGTAATATTTTTAAGTGAATGAATACAGTCAAAAATTTTATCTTTTGGAATATCGCTCTGTGTTTTGACAGATACCATATTTTCAACACCACCAGATACGTGAACGGTTGTTGTTACAATACGAGTCGGATCTGTTACCTCCTTCTTTCCATATATTGCACCTCTTTTACAGGTATTTCCTTCTACACTTAATACGGTTCCATTTTCTATTTTCACTGTAAGCGGGCAGCCCATTGGACAGCCAATGCATGTCAGATTTCTCGTCTCCATACTCTATGCCTCCTCAATTTTAAGTGTGATTTTATCTGCATATGGATATCCCAGCAGCTGTTCTTTTGTCAGTTTGATCTGTTCCATCTCACCAGGTGCCACTACCGGACGTTTTCTGTGGATAATTCTCTCTTTACCTAAATAACAGCTGATATAACAGTTTTTATATACTCCGCCGACGCGGAAACGAACTGTCAGCTCTTTTGCCATATGTTCTATGCGAATCACGGAAGGAACTGTATATCTTACTCCTGCTTCTGGCACCAAAAGTATTTCTCGTGCATCTTTATAGGATTCACCTGCATTCTCTTTTCTCCGAACATACATGGATGCATTCTGTCCGGCAGCTGCAGCCTCTTCCGATACAAAATCCACCAGATCATGAACATGAAGTACATTTCCACATGCAAAAACACCTTCCATGTTTGTTTCCAGGCTTTCATTTACCCTTGGGCCTGAAGTGACCGGATTCAGTTCAACTCCCATTCCACGTGAAATTTCATTTTCCGGAATCAAACCAACCGAAAGAAGCAGCGTATCACATTCATATTCTTCCTCTGTTCCAGGAATTGGCTTACCTGACTTGTCTACTTCTGCAAGAGTAATACCCTCCACTCTTTCTTTTCCTTTTATATCGATTACAGTATGCTAAGTTTCAGCGGAATTCCAAAATCATCCAAACACTGTACAATATTTCGCTTCAATCCGCCGGAATATGGCATCAGTCTGCAACAACTTGTACTTCTGCACCTTCCAGAGTCATTCTTCTTGCCATGATCAGACCAATATCACCGGAACCAAGGATCACCACCTCATGTCCCGGCATGACTCCTTCCACATTGATGAGCCTCTGAGCAGTTCCCGCGGAATAGATTCCCGCCGGACGAAAGCCAGGAATATTCAGAGCTCCCCGTGGCCGTTCCCTGCATCCCATGGCAAGGATTACCGCTCTTGCTGGATGATAGATAACCCATCCTTCTTGTTCATGGCCGTGACTTTTTTGTCTGCTCCAATCTCCAGTACCATAGTATCCAGCCGATATTCGATCTGTTTTTCC
>ENA-OQIR01000209-OQIR01000209.1-human-gut-metagenome-genome-assembly--contig:-NODE-209-length-27850-cov-2.097500_pt1 | contig 27850 bp, 35 predicted proteins | sample MGYA00242580_ERZ504745 | MGnify/ENA primary metagenome ERZ504745 (study PRJEB26092, sample SAMD00036214) | human gut metagenome | host: Homo sapiens | study: EMG produced TPA metagenomics assembly of...
AGCCGGCGGCTTACCGGATGCAAAAAGGTAACGGCGGATTCATACCGCCGTACCTTTGTCCGCAGGCAGATAAAAAAACATGGAGGCACCAAAGTCGTATACCAAAACCTCTTTGGGCATACGGCAGAGGATAACCGTGGTATAGAGATCCCCGGCGGCGCCTGCGATATTAAAGGCCTGAATCAGGTAGACGCCCCAAAAAAGCTGGGGCGGAACCAGGCAGCAGATCACGGACAGCACCGCGCCCCAAAGCACAATGGGAGACAGGCCGATGATGAGATAGCTTTTCCTGTCGAAAAAAGCGTCGCATTTGGCGTACGCGTATAAACCGGTAAACCCGTATTTCGGCTTTACGCCGCTGAATTTTTTCATGAAAAGCCGTGGGTCCATTCGTGAAGGAGCATATAAACCGCAAGGCCGAGAGACATGATGAGCGCGTTGTATAACAATAGGGCAGGCGATGAGAAAATCATGCCGGCAGGGTGAAAAAGGCATCCGATTAAAATCATCAGAATGAGCAGAACCAGACATCCTGCGTTTACAAGAATCGCCTGCCTGATATTTTTCTGCAAGTCAATTTTTCGGACCGGAACATAAGAAGCGGGAAGCCGGGCGGTATTCATGTGGTCTCATCCTCCTCTGCAAGTGCTGAAGAATTTCAGCCTGTTTTAAAAAGCTTACCGAATCAAGCGCTTTTTTTGGCGGACGTCGCTGCCTAGGAATTCCAGGCGGACGTGGTTGCCCATAATTCGGGAAACCAGACGCTGGCTGTACTGCTTTTCTAACTCCCGCATGGTCAAATTAGTGCTGATAATGGTGGGCCTGGAGCCATCAGCCGGGAATTGATCATATTGTAGATCGTGGAGCTGGAAAAGCTGGTGGGAAATTCCGTGCCCAGGTCGTCCAAAATCAGGAGATCGCATTCCAGCAGATATACGTCGCTTTCATCGGCGCTTCCCCGTGCGGAACGGAACCGTTCCTTTTCCAGTTTGCCGATGATATTAGGAGCGGAGCAGTAAATGACGCCAAACCCCTTACCGATGGCGGCTCTCGCGATGGCTAGGGAAAGATGGGTTTTTCCAAGGCCGGTGGCCCCTTGCATCAAAAGGCTTGGAGAAAGCTGGGGGTCGAAGTTGGCGGCGTAATTTTTACAGTACCGGTAAATGTCCTCCATTCTCTTTTTGGGCGGTATCCCCCCAGCCTTCAGAGGGGCCTCGCCGTAATAATCCAGAGAAAAGGTGTCAAAGGAGGACAAGGAGAGGGGGAAAGGGCGTTCAGCCGCTGGTATGCCTCGTCCCGCAGCAGTTGTTTCATGCAGGAGCACATTTTTCCGTCCACATACCCTTCATCCTTACAGAGAGGACAGGCGTAGCGGATTTCCAAATAGTCCTCCGATACACCGGCGGACTTTAAAAGAGCGGCAAGCTCCGACTGTAGGGCTTGGTTGCTTTCCTTGAGCCGTTCCAGCTCCAGCCTGGCATTAGAGCCGGTGAGAACCGCTTTTGCGGCCTTCGCCGCGGTGCGGGAAAGCTCCCGTTCGATTTCCAGCGCCCGGGGGTAACGGGAAAAAAAGCTCCGCCTGCGCTGTTCCGCCTTGGTTATGGACTGCCGCCTGCGCTGCTCCATAGCCCGGTTGGCGGCTTCGATAATTTCTTTGGAATATCCCATGGCCATCCCTCTTTTCAATCATCAAAAATACTGGAACGCTCATAAGCCTCTAAATCGTAAGAGGGGGCCTGCTCTCCGCCGGCAGCTCCTGGAAGGGCTTCTTTTCATTCTGTGCCTGCTCCAGAGTCTCCACGCCCTCTTTTTTCCAGCGCTCCAAAATGCTGTTCATATACGGAAAAGAAAATTTCCCCTTGGCGTCTACATTACGCTCATAGGCCTCCCGGATTAAATCCTCTGAGAAACGCCATTCGTTAATCCAGCGGTCCGCGAACTGAGCTTCCTTAGCGGTGGGGGATCGGCGCTCCAAACCCAAAAGCCGCTGGACTGACGACCAGGCCTTTTGGCTTTGATCCAGCTGGCGGATCTTCCGCTCTGCCAGTTCCAGGGAATCGATGCCCTCGTCCGACCACCGGATACCAGTTTTTTCTATGTATCTCATATTGCCTTTCCCAATGCTGGAGGCATATTGCAGCAGCATCAGAATAACGTCTACCGGCAGACCATCCGTGTCATGAAGCATTAAAAGGGTGGCGCTGTCCCCGTTGGATATGGTTTTTCCAAGAATAACCTGGGCTTCCTGCAGGAGGAAAGCGATGTCGCTGTCCTCCTGAGCGCGTTTTGCCACAAAAAGGCTGTCCGGCTTTTGGAGCCGGGACAACGGCCTGGAGGCTTTTGGCGGTTCTGACGCCCGCTGGGTGACTGCTGTCGGCCGGTTCTCTCCTTGAGCAATGGAGGAAACCGGAGAACCCTGCGGAGCGGCAGGCTGAGCCGCTGGGACAGCTTCTTCTCGGGAACTCCGGCCGGGATCGGTTTGTGCCGGGGAGAAGGTTCCGCCGGAGACTGCGAGCAGCCCGGTTTCCACCCAGTACTGCATGGCGTCCTTTACATCTGCGGGATGCATATTCAGCGCTTCTCCCACAGCCTCCGCCTCGAAGGGGGAGCCCGCGTGCCGAAGCACCCAAAGAAGCACCTTCAGCTGGGCGCCGCCGGCTAGTTTTAAATGCTTATCGACCACATCGGAAGGAACGGCAAAAATTGACTGCCAGCTTCCAAGGTTGATGGAATAACTCATAAGGGAACCAAGCCTTTCCAAAAATGAGCCGCTTACCCGAGCTTCGGGGCGGGCTGTTGATTGTTCTCCTATTATAGCATAAGTTTCGACAGGATGGCACCTCTCCGAAGAAAGAAAATATTTTACCATAGGGCTTGACAAAAGCGGCGGAGTTCTATATAATAGCTTTTGCAATATGGGTTTGCGGATGTAGCTCATCTGGTAGAGCGCACCTTGCCAAGGTGGAGGTAGCGAGTTCGAGCCTCGTCATCCGCTCCAGTTTAAAAAGCTGAAGCATCTTTATAGATGCTCAGCTTTTTTGCTTTGCCGCCGGCGGCTAAGCTTTGCGTGATGCGGCCGGAAGAAGGACTGAGTTTTCCGACGTAACAGTGAGCGGGATAAAAGCAGGCGGATTCCTTCCTTGTCAGGATATCCAACAATAATGGGACATTGCGCCGGGGCAGGGAACACAAGGCTAACCGGGAGTTGCTTGGCGGCGTAGAAAATGCAGGTTGATTCGTAAGAAATAAGGCGGCACTTTTCCGCCAGAAAGCTCCGAAGGAGGCGGAAAGGTAAAGTATCCGGCGTGTTTGCTTGTTTTCTAAGGAATTTTGTACTATAATAAATTTATTAGAAAATAATATCAGAAAAATATGTAAAGATTGGAAGGTGAATTCCGTGGCGGCAGATTTGCACTGTCATACCAAAATGTCAGACGGTTCCGCCAGCATCGACGAGGTGGTGCTGATGGCGAAAAAGCTTGGACTTAAAACCATTGCGGTCACGGACCATGACACGTTTGCCGGGGCAACCAGAGCGTGTGTTTATGGCAGGCGTCAGGGAATCGAAGTGATTCACGGCGCGGAAATATCCTGCATTGATTCGGCCAGAGGGCGGAAGGTGCATATTTTATGCTATTTATGTCAAAATCCGGATCGGCTGGAAGGAGTTTTCAAAAGGACGAAGGAACGCCGGCAGAGGGCCGCGGCGCTCATGCTGCAAAAGGTGATGCGCCAGTATCCTATCACGCCGGACATGGTTTCCCGAAGGGCTCAGGGAAGCACCAACATCTATAAGCAGCACATTATGCACGCGCTGCTGGATGCCGGATATACCAATGAAATTTTTGGGGATTTGTTCCGCAGCCTGTTTCACCCTAGGGAAGGGAGCGCCTACGCTCCGGTAGAGTATCCGGAAGTAACGGAAATCGTGCCTAAGATCCATGAGGCCGGCGGCCTGGCGGTTTTGGCTCATCCAGCGGTTTATGACAGCTACGACGTCATGGAGGAGCTGCTGCCTCTGGGCTTGGATGGCGTGGAGGTGTGGCATCCAAGGAACCATCCAGACGACCCGGAGCGCTTGTCCGGATTCTGCCGGGAACATGGCCTGATCATGACCGGGGGAACGGATTTTCACGGGCTGTATACGAAAAAGCCGAATCCGTTAGGAACCTGTACTACTGGCGACGACCAGGTGGAACTGATGAAAAAGCGATGCGAAAAGTACCGAAAGCAGCCGCCAAGGGCGGACAAACGGTAATTTGGATAGGATTAAGCGTTATAAGGAGTCTTACTATGGAGTATCATTATAAAACCAAGGAACCTGTTCCCGCAGAATCGATGTGGAATTGGAGGACGGCCGGATCAAGACGGTCAAATTTCACGGCGGCTGCAACGGAAATTTACAGGGAATTACAGCTCTGATTCAGGGAGCGCCCGCCCTGGAGATCATCCGGAAGTGTAAAGGCATCCAGTGCGGAATGCGCGGAACCTCGTGCCCGGATCAGCTTGCCCATGCGTTGGAGGAGCTTTGGCCGCTGAGAAATTATAGGAAGCGCTTGGAACAGATTAAATACTATTTAAGCGGATAACGGGATAGACGGGGTAAGGCGCGTCTGCGCCGGTCTCCTGCCTCCGTTTGTAAATCTAGTCAGCAGGGAGGAATTGAAACTATGCCCGCGGCGATCTCCCATTATTTATTGGCTCGTAGGGTGCTGGATGACCCGGCCTTTGACAAAAGCAGGAGCTTTTCTCAAAATGCCTTTTTATGGGGCGCTCAAGGTCCCGACTTCTTTTTTACTCACCGGTTTTTCCCTTGGCAGAAGGGAGAAAGCCTGAAGGAGATTGGGGAGCGTCTTCACCAGACGCCGCCCTCGAGCATTTTTGATTTTGCCCAGGAATATGAGAACGGGGAAAGAGGAAACGACGTCTCCCTTTCCTACGTTTTAGGCTTTTTATGCCATTACGCCCTTGACAGCACGGCGCATCCCTTTGTGAATTACAGTGCTGAAATGCTCCACGAGCTGGTAAAGCCATCTACTGTGGAGACCTGCCATCACGAAGTGGAGTCTAATCTAGATGTGGTTTTGCTGCGGTATGAGAGGGCGGAGCTGCCGACAGATTTCAGCTTAAAGAGAGCGGTACCAAGGGATGAGGGAGTCAAGCAGGAGATGGCCTCGTTTTATCAGTCTCTGCTGAGAAGGCTGTACGGAACGCAGGTATCTCAGGAGGCTGTCGCGCAGGCTGTGGAGGACTGCCGCACCGCCTTTGGTGGATGACGGACAGAACCACATTAAAGAAGAAAATCCTGCTCCGGGTGGAGAAAGGAAAGCTGCCGACCCTTTCCTGCCATGTTCGGAGCATGACGGAGGAAACGGATTTTGATTATTCCAATGTGCTCCACCGGGAATGGCAATGGCCTATGGAAACCGGTGAGCTGCGGACGGAAAGCTATTTGGATTTATATGAACAGGCCGTTGAGCTCGCCAAGGCGCTGATCGCCGGATTTTTATCCGGGGCGTCTATGGGAGCGTTGACAGAGAACCGGCCGTTTTAACAGAAGAGGAGAACTAATATGGAACGAATCGCGAGTTTTTGCGTAGACCACACGAAATTAGAGCCTGGTATTTATATTTCCCGTATTGACGGAGATATTGCCACCTATGATATTCGCATGAGAAAGCCCAACACGCCGCCGTTTTTATCCAATCCGGTGCTGCACAGCTTCGAGCACCTGTTTGCCACCATTGCCCGCAACAGTGAATACGGCGGCAGGGTGATCTACTTCGGTCCGATGGGCTGCAGAACGTCGCTGCTATTTTGGTAAGGAATATGGAGCCCCAGCAGGCTTGGATTTGATCAAATCTGTGTTAAAGCAGATTGGAGAATATTCCGGCCCTCTGCCCGGGAATACGGCGCCGGAATGTGGAAATTATTTAGAACATGATTTGGAAGGCGCGAAAAAAGAGGCGTCGGAATTTTACGACTTGGTTCGTCATTGGACTGTCGAAAAGATGCGTTATGAAAAATAAAAACTAAAAAATATCTCTAAAATTAAATAATAATTCTGGCTAGAATCTGTCATTATGGCTGATTTCTGTTTCTCAGGATTGCAATTCTGTAACAATTAGCTATAATAAATAACATACTGTTACAAAGTTGTAATTTTTTAATTGCCAAATTTGTCAGCTAGTTTTGTTCAGAGAGGGTGTCATTTTGATGCTGATTCAGCCGGAAAAAGTAGCGCTTGTAAAAGCGCGGCTGAGAAAAGCGGTTCATCTTTGTGAAAAGCTATGGACCCGTTTTGTGTCGGCGGGTGCGAAAGGCCTGAAGAACGCGGAAAAATGGGCGTTAAGAATTTTAAAACGAGCCGAAGGTGGTTGGGAAAGCTTCCGGCGCAGGCTGTGAAGGAAAAGATAAAAGCTGCGTTTACCCAGGAGTGCCGTTCCCGGCAGGCGGTGAATCTTGTCATGCCGGTGGCCTGCGTCTTAGTGCTGGCTTCCGTGCTCAGTTTAGTTCCTTTAGCCCCCCGCGCGGCGGCAGCCGATCATGAGCCGCGGCAGAAACGGCAAATCTAACCATAACGCCTCGATACGCCGCGGCGGAGATCGCGGAAACAGAAGCGCTGGATATGCACGGAGAACTGGTGGAGGCTTGCGGAATTTACGTGGACAATAAGCTTTACAGCGTGATCGACTGTCAGGGCCAGCTGCAGTTTTTCCTGGATGCTTTGTTGAACCAGGAAAAGCTGGAGGATCCTGATGCGGAGGCCTCCTATGCCCAGGAAATCGAAGTGGTGTCAGGCCTGTATCCTTCTGGAAGCGTCAAAAGCTATGATGAAATCAAGGAAATTCTTTTGTCGGTGCTGCAAATTCAAGTGACCAAAACCGAGACCTATCAGGAAGAAATCCCGTTTGATACTGTCACTGTCAGCAACGATATGGAGTATACGGTGTTCAGCAATGTGGTCAACGAGGGTGCGGACGGTGTTCAGGAATGTGTGGATCAAGTTACTTATCTCAATGGGAAAGAGGTTTCCCGCAGTGCGGTGAAAAGAACCGTAGTGCAGGAGCCGGTCAGCAAAACGATTGAGACGGGTACCCGTACGCTTCCGGACAGTTATCCTGAGGGCTATCAGTCTGGACAGGGAAGCGGCGTCGCCACCGGCAGCTTTTTGTGGCCTCTGCCGTACACCTACCATATTACCAGTCCATTTGAGATGCGGTGGGGAACCATGCATAAGGGAATCGATATTGCTGAAGGCGGCGTTCATGGCGCCACGGTCAGGGCATCGGATGGCGGCGTGGTGACCATTGCCGGCGACTTAAACGACGGCTACGGAAATTATGTGGTGATCGACCATGGCAATGGGTATAAAACCTTTACGCTCACGGCAGCGCCATTTATGTTACTCAAGGCCAGTATGTTTCTAAGGGACAGCCGATTCTGGCGGTTGGAAATTCAGGAAATTCATACGGCTCCCACCTCCATTTTGAGATCATTGAAAACGGAACGGAAGTCAATCCATTGAATTTTGATTTTGAGTAAAACAGAATCTGAATTTTACTGGTAACCGAATATGGACAGAAAGATCTAAATGATTGTTTTTGTTGTCCCGAATTTAAAAGCTTAACGGCAGTGCGAAAAGCCTCTTAAACCTAATTGGCAGCGGTTTAAGAGGCTTTTTTATTTGTTTCAAAAAGTTTTCCATCGATTTAAGCGTGCTTCCCAGCTATCAGTTCATTTGTCTCTTGTCATGGGAAACGGGAAAAGGCGCCTCGGAGGAATCCTCCGAAGCGCCCTGGGGTTTGCGCGGTATTCGGAAATTGTTAGCAACCGCAGCCGCAGCCATCATTGCATCCGCAACCGTTGTTGCCGTAACCGCTGTTGCCGCAGCCGCAGCAGCACAGAATGAGGATTAAGATGATGATCCAAGAGCAGCCGCCAAATCCGTTGTTACACATAATGAAGTCCTCCTTGAATTTTGTTTGTGTTTTGTTGGCTTACAGTACAGTATACGGATGGAGCCTCATTCTGGTGACGAATTTTTTTACCCAAAAATTTGACATGGGATTTTTCCCCGGCGCTGTATAATAAATCCAATCGCTGGTAATAGTTATTTTATAGGAGGCGGGCTATGTATCGGTTTAACGGATTTACGCAAAAGGCCAACCATGCCATGAATTTGGCGATTCAATGCGCGGAGGAGATGGGGCATACCTATGTGGGCAGCGAGCATATTCTGCTGGGGCTTTTGAAAGAGGGCAGTGGAGTAGCCGCCGCGGTGCTCCGCGCAGTAGAGGTGGATGCCTCTCAGCTGGAGCTGCTGATGACCCAAAAAATCGGGCTGGGGATCAGGGGCGCGCTGGGCACCGAGGATTTTACCCCACGAACCAAGCGGATTTTGCAGATCGCCGTGATGCAGGCGGCCAGAATGGGCTTCACCTATGTGGGAACAGAGCATTTGCTTTTGGCGATCCTGGGAGAAAGCGACAGCTACGCGGTCCGTTTTTTGGCGGAGATGGGGGTCAGGTCTTCTGAGATCGTGGAAAAAATGAACGAATTGATGGGTGCGGAAACAGACTCGTCGGCCTCGGTTCCAAAGCAAGGGAAGGAATCAAAAATAAAATCTGCCACTAAAACCCTGGACCAATTTGGCCGCGATCTCACAGAACAAGCCAGAAAGGGAGAAATTGACCCTGTTATTGGCCGCCAGATGGAAATTGAGCGGGTGGTTCAGATCCTTTCCAGAAGGACCAAAAATAATCCTTGCCTGATCGGCGAGCCTGGCGTGGGAAAAACCGCCGTTGCGGAAGGCCTGGCCTCCAGATTGTCTCCGGAAACGTGCCGGAGCTCTTGAAGGATAAAAGGCTGGTGTCCCTGGACCTGACAGGAATGATTGCCGGCACCAAGTACCGGGGTGATTTTGAAGACCGGATCAAAAACGCCATTGAGGAAGTGAAAAAGTCGGGCAATGTCATTTTGTTTATCGATGAGCTTCACACCATCATTGGCGCAGGCGCGGCAGAGGGGTCGGCGGATGCGGCGAATATTTTAAAGCCGGCCTTGGCCCGGGGTGACTTCCAGGTGATCGGCGCCACCACTATTGATGAATATCGGAAGCATATCGAAAAAGATGCCGCCCTGGAGCGGCGCTTCCAGCCGGTTATGGTGGGGGAGCCTACGGTCCAGGAAGCGGCAGCCATATTAAAGGGGCTTAGAGACCGGTACGAGGCGCATCATAAGGTGAAAATCACTGACGAAGCGATCGAGGCCGCGGTGGAGCTTTCCTCCCGGTACATTTCAGACCGGTATTTACCGGATAAGGCCATCGATTTGATTGATGAGGCGGCCTCTCGGGTTCGTCTGCGGTGCTATACCGTTCCCGATGACCTGCAGCAGCTGGAGGAAAAAAGCAAGGAGCTGGAGCAGGAAAAGGCGGCGGCGGTTAACTCCCAGGATTTTGAGCGCGCGGCCTCCTTACGGGATGAGGTGCGGCACTTAAAGCAGCAGCTGGAAGAGCAAAGAAATCAGTGGAGGGATAAAAACGAACGTTCCGGCGACGAGGTCACCGCCAAGGATATCGCCCAGATTGTCTCCAGCTGGACCGGCGTACCGGTGGTACAGCTGACAGAGGAGGAAAGCCAAAGGCTTTTGCGGCTGGAGGAGATCCTCCACCAGCGGATCGTCGGCCAGAAGGAAGCGGTAGCGGCGGTGGCAAGGGCCATTCGCCGCGGAAGGGTAGGACTGAAGGACCCCAAACGCCCGATCGGCTCTTTCTTGTTTCTGGGCCTACCGGTGTAGGAAAAACCGAACTGTGCAAGGCGTTGGCTCAGGCAATGTTCGGTGATGAAAAGGCCATGATCCGCATGGATATGTCGGAATATATGGAAAAGCACACGGTTTCCCGGATGATCGGCTCGCCGCCTGGCTACGTCGGTTATCAGGAGGGGGGACAGCTCACGGAGAAAATCAGGCGCAAGCCTATTCCGTGGTGCTGTTTGATGAAATTGAGAAGGCCCATCCGGATGTATTTCATCTTCTTCTGCAAATTTTGGAGGATGGGCAGTTAACAGACTCCCAGGGCCGTACAGTAGATTTTAAAAACGCCGTGGTGATTATGACCTCCAACATTGGTGCCAGGCTGATTACGGAAAACCGTCTGAATCTGGGCTTTTCAGCGGACAACAGCCAAGAGGCCGATCAAAAAGTCATGAAGGATAAGTCATGGAAGAACTAAAAAAAGCCTTCCGGCCAGAATTTTTGAACCGGATCGACGATATTATTGTTTTTCAAAAGCTAACCCAGGAGGAAATTCAGCAGATTGCCGTGCATATGCTGAATGACCTGAAAGCGCGGCTGGAGCCGCTGGGAGTTTCCCTGGAATTTACCGAGGAGGCGGTGCGGACGATTGCGAAAGCGGGCTTTGACCCAGTATATGGCGCCCGTCCGCTGCGGCGGGAAATTCAAACTAAGGTGGAGGATCCTTTAAGCGAGGAACTGCTGGCGGGCGATCTCAAGGCTGGAGGGACGGCGGTATGCGACGCTTCCGGGGGTAAAATTATTTTTCAAATTCAGGAAAAAAGGATTGACTAATTTTACCAAAGGGAGTACAATAAGGATAAATAAAATAAGAATTATTCTTATTTTTAGAATTAAAAAAGAAAGAGGTATGCGAAATGGAATTAAAAGGATCGAAAACAGAAGCTAATTTGATGACAGCGTTTGCCGGCGAATCACAGGCCAGAAATAAGTACACTTACTTCGCCTCTAAAGCGAGAAAGGACGGATATGTCCAGATCGCCAATATTTTCGAGGAAACTGCCAACAACGAAAAGGAGCACGCGAAAATTTGGTTTAAGCTGTTGGAGGGTATCGGCTCTACGCCTGAAAACCTTTTGGCTGCCGCTGAGGGAGAAAATTATGAGTGGACCGACATGTACGCCACCTTTGCCAAGGAGGCCAAGGAGGAGGCTTTGACCGGATCGCCGCCTTGTTTGAGGCGTTGCCAAGATCGAAAAGGAGCATGAGGACCGCTACCGCGCGTTGCTGAGCAACGTGGAGGAGGGCAAGGTCTTTAAGCGCGGCGATGTAGTGATCTGGCAGTGCTCTAACTGCGGCCATATCGTAGTAGCACTCAGGCGCCGGAAATTTGTCCTGTGTGCTCTCATCCCAAGGCCTATTTCCAAATTCAGGCGAAGAATTATTAATCCATTAAAATCCGCGTTGAAAACAGTTTGGCAAAGCTGCTCCTCGGGATGCTGGACAGGGCAGAAAGAGGAAAAAGCGCCGAGAAATGGAAAAATGTAAAAATGCGCCGCAAGAAGTGCTATGGCGCAGGCGTTTAAAGCAGGGTGTGTGATCACACACCCTGCTTTTGTGCTTACAGCCAAATCCGGAAAACGTCTTAAGATATCCTCTGAGCGGTAATGGCTGGCCGCCCAGGGAAAATTGAGAGAATTGAGAGGGCGCAACCGGTAGGACCGGAAAAATACGTCAGCCGTTTTTATCTGATGAAAGCTTACGCAAGCAGCGATCCGCTTCCTCGCGGGTATAGAAAACAAAGATTTCTTTGCCGTCTTTATACTTTTCCAACAGCTCATAAATATGAGGGAGCTGATCCTTGGGAAAGTCTACAATCCATTGCTTGAACTCTTCGTCCATTTCAGCTTCGATCCAAGGAAAGTCTTCCCGCTTTTTGCCTATGCGGGATTTGGCCCCGGAAAGGCAGACCTCCAGTGGAAAATCCAATAGGAATACGGTGTCGCAGCTTTGCAGCCGCAGTTCCAATGTCCTGAGATAATTTCCGTCAATGATCCACTGAGTTTTTTTCATCATCTCGTTCAGCCGCAGGTCAAATTCCTCTGCCGCAAGATTGGTTTTATCCGGCTTGTGCCAAAGAAGATCCAGATAATACAGCGGCAGTCCTGTAACCGCGCTTAATTTCCGCGCAAAGGTGCTTTTTCCCGCACCAGGACTGCCAATTACCAGTACTTTTAACATAGCTTATCTCACTTCAAATGTTTATCGGAATTTTGTCCGGCACCCCCGTGCTTTGAGGAAAGGAAAGGCCGGAAAACAGAAATTGAAAGATGCTTGAGAACGTTCGGGAAAGCCCCCTTGCCTATAAGATAATCTGACGGAATCCGCAGCCGAAAGGATATCCCGCGGCCCTGAAGGTAATTTCTAGAAATGATTTTCGAGGAGGAAATCTGTGGTGACCTGAAAAATTTTAGCGAAAGCCCGCAGCTCAATATCCGTAACAAACCGCTGGCCGCTTTCAATCCGCTGAATTGCGTTTTTATCCAGGTCGATTCCCGCCAGCTGGAGTTTGTCCGCTAAAGCCCGCTGAGACACCTTAGGAGTCATCTGCTTGCGGAGAAGCTGAATTTTCTCGCCGCAAAGATTCAATTTTCCATTGCTGTTTCTGTTTTTATACACCGCGGATTCCTTCTTTTGACATTTAGTGATTGTCATTTTATTTAGTATATGGTAAAATGTTGAAAAATATGACATCTAGTAAATGTCAAAAAGAATGCGGAGGCTGAAATAATGTGCTTTTATTTTGTTCTTTTCTCTTATGGAATCTATTTGCGGATGATCGCTGACATCCTTTTTAGGCAGCCGGTTACGGAACAGGTTTTCCGCTGCCTTCAGCAGATAGGGGAAACGACTGCCGCGCTTCTGGGACTGCGTTCTAGCGGCAGGCTTAGAGGGCGGCGACAAGGCCGGCTGAATACCATTGCCTAGAGAAAGGATAAAAAAAGAGTAAGGCGGCTAAAGCGCCTTACTCTTTTCGTGTGGATGCGCCCAGAACTTACTAGTGAAAGCGTTTTCCCATCGCTTGAACCAAATAGCCACCGGAATGCACAGAAGAGCCCATAAAAAGGTATACAGCAGGCATACCTGGCCGAACAGGTTCAGAGGAAGAAAGGAATAATCCCAAACGTCCATCTGGAGCCATAGGTTCACAATACACCTGCGGCGAACTCGATGGCGGTAATGATGGCGGCGCCCGCCGCGCATTTCTGCCAAAGCTTCGCGTGGGTAATCCGGCTGAACACCCGAAACAGCACCACAAAGCAAATACCGCCGGTGATTATCATGGTCCAGTGGGTATATCCCCGCCAGAGAATTTCGATTAAGGCGTAGGACAGGCCGCCGATGGTGAAAATCGCGATATCATTTTTAAGACGCTTTTTCAAATTTCATCACCGCAGTTATTGTTTGCGGCGATGGAATTTTATTCGGCCCTTTGAGAGAAAACCGCCAGCTTCAGAAGCTCAGAGCTTCTCTTCATAAATTCCGAAAGCTCGTCTGCGGAAAGCCGCTGGTTGGACAGCATGGCCAAGTCGTAAACATATTTGCAGACCAAGGGCTTTTGTTCCTCTGGCAGAGAGGTGATTTTTTGGACGATATCATTCTGCGCGTTCAGAACCAAAGTTGTTTTGGCCTGGGCGCCGGCAGGAAACATACCGCCGTACATAGCGCTCATATCGTTTAAACGCCGCTCGTACTCGGAAACCAAAATAATGGCCGGAGTTTCCTTGGATTTCAGATTTTCCGCCTGAACGTCCAGATCCTCTTTCCCTACGGCCGCCTTGAACTGTTCGCATAGAGCCTTGACGGCTTCCTCGTCGGGCTTTTCTCCGTCGGTTTTCATAGAATCGGAAAGATCGGAGTCGATGCGGGCGAACTTTAAGCCGCTCTCCTTATACTCCAAAAAGCTGATGAAGTGGCTGTCAATGGCGTGGGTGAGCAGGACCGCGTTCATGCCGTTTTCCTGGAACAGGCGGATATACTGGGCTTGGACGTTTTCATCGGTGACATAGAAAATCTGGCCTTCGTTTTCCTTCCGGTATTCCTCCAGGGTCCTGTAATCGTGGTTCAAGGTTTTAAACAGCACGATATCCTTTACCCGGTCGTAAAATTTTTCATCCTTGATGCAGCCGAACTTAATAAAGGGAGCGATATCCTCCCAGTAGCCCTCGAAGGAAGCACGGTCCTCCTCGAATACGGAGTGGAGCTTATCAGAAACCTTTTTGGTGATGTGGCGGCTGATTTTCTGCACGTCGCCGTCGTTTTGCAGAAAGCTTCTGGAAACGTTCAAGGGAAGGTCGGGACAATCAATGACGCCTTTCAGCAGCATCAGGTATTCCGGCACCACCTCCTTGATGTTGTCGGCGATGTAAACCTGGTTGTTGTAAAGCTTAATCTCTCCCGGCATGACCTGAAGCTTGTTGCTCTGCTGAGGAAAATAGAGAATCCCCTTCAAATTAAAGGGATAATCCACATTCAGATGAATCCAGAACAGGGGAGGATTGAAATCCATGAATACCTCCCGGTAGAAGCTTTCATATTCCTCTTTGGTGCAGTCCTTAGGCTTTTTCAGCCACAGAGGCTGGGTGTTGTTTACCGGCTTCTCCTCTGTTTTGGACTCCTCGCCGGATTTTTCCTCCTTTTGGGATAAGTCCTTTTTCTTGGGGTAAAAATAAATCTCATAGGGCATAAAATGACAGTATTTATGAAGCATCTCCCGCAGCGGAATTCCTCCAGAAATTCCTTGGAATCCTCGCCAATGTGCAGGGTAATGGTGGTGCCGTGGCATTCGCGGCTCCCTCGCCGATTTCGTAGGTATCGCTGCCGTCAGAGACCCAGTGCACTGGCTTGGCGCCGCTGGTAGGACAGGGTATCGATTTCCACCGAATCGGAAACCATAAAGGCCGAATAGAAGCCTAAGCGAAATGGCCGATGATGCCGGCCTCCGCATCGGTTTTGTCCTTGTATTTTTCGATGAAATCCTCCGCGCCGGAAAAGGCGATTTGGGTGATGTATTTTTCGACTTCATCCTCCGTCATACCGATGCCGTTATCCGAGACGGACAGAGTTTTAGCCTCTGGGTCTATTTGAATCTCAATGCGGCCTTTTTCCTCCCCGGTATCAGCCTCGCCGATGGCGTTGAGACGCTCCAGCTTCTTGATAGCGTCGCTGGCATTCGATACCAGCTCTCTCAGAAAAATGTCTTTATCCGAATAAAGCCATTTTTTAATAATCGGAAATATTTTTTCCGACTGTACTTTAATTTGTCCTTCGCGGGCCATATTCATTCCTCCGTTTCAAAAGAGATTAGCACTCTTGTATAATGACTGCTAATTTATAGTTATCATTGTACTCGTTCTCAGAAAATTGTCAACCCAAAGAGAGCGGACACGGGGAAAATTAAAAAAACGTTCACAAGTGAGCCGGGGAATTGGCGTTATGATAATAAAAAGAAAGAGAAAGCAGGGAAAAGCGTCTTTTCCCGCAATGTTAAGAGAGGTTTTCTATGAGAAGCCAAGAAGAAATGCTGGCCATAATATTAAAAAAAGCGAAGCAGGAGGAGCATATCCGGGCGGCTTTGCTGCAGGGCTCCAGAGTTTCCAAGGAGGCCAAGCCCGACTGCTTTCAGGATTACGACGTGGTGTTCCTCGTGGATGCCATGGAGCCGTTTCTCAGCAATCCCCGCTGGATCGACTGCTTTGGCAGACGGATCATCATGCAGATCCCAGAGCCTCCTACCCGGACCCGAATGACCTATTTGATGCAGTTTGCCGATGGAAACCGTATTGACCTGACTCTGGTGAGCCGGGAGGCCCGGGACACAGATCCGCGGGTCTGCGGCATGGTGCTTTTGGATAAGGATGAGCTTTTTCTGACCCCGCCCCCAAAAGAGGACCCGTTTTTGGTGAAAAAACCCACCAGACGGGAATTTGACGGCTGCTGCAATGAGTTTTTGTGGGTTAGTATTTATGTGGCCAAAGGGCTGTGGCGGGACCAGGTGCTTTACGCCCAGGCTCATCTGAACGATCCGGTGCGCCTTGAAATGATGAAAATGCTGGACTGGTACATCGGCGTGAATACTGATTTTTCCGTTACCACAGGAAAATGCGGAAAGTACCTGAGGGAATACCTAGATGAAAAAAGCTGGGTAAAGCTTTTGAAAACCTACCCGGACGGAAAAAGGGAAAATATTTGGGAGGCCCTGTTCACGATGGGCGATATCTTCCGCACCGCGGGACGGGCGGTGGGCAGAGCGCTGAAATACCCGTATCCGGAGGGGGAGGACCGCAGAGTCAAGGAGTATCTCCATCATATTCACGGCCTGCCCTGTGACGCCGCTGAAATTTACTGAGCCGCTTGTGGAAAGAAAATAGGCGGGGCGCTTCAACGGATATGCGGCGGGGCGCGGAAGGGAGGCGTCCTTGAAACCGAAAAAGGCCCGCGGCACGCCGCAGGGCTTTTTGGAATCCCTGGAATTCTGTAAAAAACCATGGAAATCAGAGCGGGGATATGGTATAAATAGAATAGTGATTGTAAGAAAACAGCTTCAGGGGAACCCCCTGATTACCGGCACGGAGCCTGCGGGTAACGGTTACCGGCGGGATCGTGCCGGATCAGCGTTTCGAAAGGTGGAACCTTATGCAGCAAACCATTCCTGCGGAGGAAGTGAAAACCGTACAGACGGAGCATTTTCTCTGCCCCAACTGCGGGGGCAATTTAAGATACGATATTAAGCGGCAGCTTTACTGCTGCGAATCCTGCGGGTCGCCCGACGAAATCATCCCGCTTCATGAGGGGATTCGTGAATATCCGCTGGACGGCTACCACAGCCGTGAGGCCAAACGTGGCGTTTGAGGGAGCTTCCTGCGTGTTCTGCCAGAACTGCGGCGCCCAGATCCTGTTCGGCCAGTACGATACGGCCACGGTCTGCCCCATGTGCGGATCTACCCAGGTGGATGTAAAAAAGCAGGAAAGCGGTATTCCGCCCGAGGGGATTGTCCCTTTCCGGCTGGATCAAAAGGAAGCCCAGGAAAAGTTTCATGCCTGGATTAAAAAACGGTGGTTCGCCCCGAATTCTCTGAAAAAGACCTATCAGGAGGGCAGGCTGACCGGCCTGTATATTCCCTTTTGGACCTACGATGCCAAGGCCGACGGATGGTTTACCGGCAGGGGAGGGCGCACCAGAACCTACCGCGACAAGGATGGCCACACCCATACCACTACCGATTGGTACCCGGTCAGAGGCTCCGTGGGACAATTTTTCAATGATCTCCAGGTTTGCGCCAGCGAGAAAAGCAACAGCAAGTATTTAAACGATGTGCTGCCTTACGATACGGTCAACGATATCAAGCCCTATTCGCCCCAGTACATATCCGGCTTTCAGGCGGAAAAGTACGCCTGGCGGGGCGACGCCTGTTTTCGGTTGGCTGAGCGGATGATCAAGGACGCGTTGGAAGCTCAGGCGAGGGATTCGATCCTTGCGATGGGCTACGATCAGGCACAGGTCCTCGAAGTTCAGTTCAGCTGTTCTAATGTGACCTACAAGCATGTGCTGCTGCCCCTATGGAGCGCGGTGTTCAGCCACAAGGGCAAGCTGTATCAATATCTTATCAACGGGGAAACCGGGCAAGGTCAGCGGCGGGCGTCCCTACAGCGCGCCAAGATCGTCGGCGGCGGTTTTGGCGGCGATAGCGGTTTTGGCGGGACTTTATTTCCTGATCGAGTCTGCCGGCGCCTATGCGGCGGAATATCACCCGCCGGCGGCTCAGATTCAGCTCAGCAGGTGGATTTGGCGGAGTCTGGCTCTCCGGCGGAGGAAATCCTGTCCCGGGTCTCGCTTTCGCCGGTGTGGGATGAAACAAAGGCGGATGTTTAAAATAATTTTCAAGAGGTGGCCTGAAGCGTACAAGGATGGTTTTCAAAAAGGCCGAAAGGAGCGTTCCAGGATGACCGCTGCTTTTGAGGGGCAAAGCTCGGATCAAGGCCGGCGGTGACAGCCGGAAAACAGCTTTCGCGCCGGGCGGTGAGGAAAACGGGCTGCGAACAGAATAGTGACAAGATGCGGAAAGGCGCTGTCAGCCCGGCAGCCGTCCGGTTAAGGGTGTAGGACGGGTGAGAACAATTCAGCGCTTTTATACTTTAAAGCCGTTTGACGGCGGCAGGCTCATTTCAGCGTGTTCAGCGTCCGGGAAACCCGGGGATTATGACATTTTTCTTTCAGTGAATCCATGCGCCGCACAGAAACCGGTGCGGAAAAATTATAAAATTGGGAAAGGCAGGAAAACAGCGTATGGCATGGTTTGGACAAGGCAGGGACACCATCGAATGGAACGAGTTTCGGGATGACGTTTTGTTTTATAGATGGCCCAATACGGAAATCAAGAAAGGGGCCAGGCTGGTGATCCGTCCCGGACAGCGGGCGATCTTTTTCGCGGGAGGCCAGCTGGAGGGCGTTTTTGAGCAGCCGGGCACTTATGATGTGGAAACGGATATCACTCCTTTTTTAAGCAGCCTAAAGGGCTGGTTTCAGCTGAGAGGAGACACCGGGCTGCGGGCGGAGGTATACTTTGTCAACGCCAAGGAGCTTTTGCTCAAATGGGGAACCCGTCAAAGGATCATGATCCCTACCAGGAGGTGCCATCGGGTATCCCGGTAGGGTGCAACGGCAACCTGATTGTGGAGTTCAGAGATTATGTCCAGTTTATCAATAAGATCGCCGGGGTAAAGAGCACCTACAGCCTGTCTGACATTTCCGAACGGATTATGGGAGAGCTCAGCGGTATTGTAGCGGAAGCTGTTTTAGAGGGCCGGCAGAACGTAGGGCTCAACGCCCTTGTGTCCCTACAGGCCAACAGCCGCCGGCTGGCGAAGCAGATGTGCGCTGAACTGGACAAGGAATTAAGCGACATCGGCATGGGCGTGGCGGATCTGAACATTTTGAGCATCAACTACCCGCCGGAGGTCCAGAAGATGGCGGAAAAGGTGGCGTCTCAAAGCTTTGTGCAGGACGTGGGAAAATACGCCTCCATTTCCATGGCGGACAGCTTCGACAGCCCCAACGGCGGCGGGAATTTCGCGGCCATGGGCGCGGCGATGGCGATGGGCCAGCAGATGGCGCAGCAGATGGCGGGCGCGGCTCAGTCCAAACCGGCTGTTCAGCAGCCGCAGCCTTCTCAGGAGGCTGGCACATACGTCTGCACCGGCTGCGGCAAACACTATGCCAGCCCGGCAAAATTCTGCATGGAGTGCGGCAAACCGGTAGTGCGGGAGGCTCAGGAACGCTCCTCAGGGGGATCGGTTCTGTCCTAACTGCCGGAAAATGGTCAGCGGAAAATTCTGCCCGGACTGCGGTACCCAGACGGTATAAGGAGATCCCGGCGGCCTGTCTGCTCCGCCGCGCGGCTGAAAGTGCGTCAAACTGCAATTTGTCAAAGGCCCTCTCACCGCTTTCGCGGGCTTTAACAAGGCGGAAAAACCCAAACGGTTAGGGGGAAAAGCCAGGGACAAAAAAGCGGCCCCTTTCCAATGGGTCAAGGGGTTCCGTGGAGGAGACGCTGTCACCCTGGCCAGGAATACGGCGATGTCTTAACAGGTTCACATTTACAGCAGTTAAAATAGAAGAGAAGTCAAAACCATGGGCGGGGCGGAAAACGCTCCGCCCGCTTCTGCTTTTGGAGGAATCAATCATGAGCGGTTTTGTCCATTTACATTTGCATACCGAATACAGCCTGCTGGACGGCGCCTGCCGGATCAATGAGCTGATTGATACGGCGGTAAGCCAGGGGGCGCCTCGGTGGCCATTACCGACCACGGCTCCATGTACGGCGTGGTGGATTTTTATAAGGCCGCCAAGGCCAAGGGAATCCATCCGATCATCGGATGTGAGGTATACGTGTCTCCCCGGAAGCACACCGACAAAATCCATGAGTTTGATTCGGAAAACAGGCACTTGGTGCTTCTCTGCAAAAACAATACCGGCTATCAAAACCTGGCGGCTATGGTGTCGGAGGCCTGGATCAACGGCTTTTACAATAAGCCCAGGGTGGACGACGAAATGCTGGAGGCCCACAGTGAGGGCCTGATCGCTCTTTCCGCCTGTCTGGCGGGGGATATTCCCCGGGCTGGTGCGGGGAGACTATGACGCGGCCAAGGAAAAGGCGCTGAAATACAACCGGATTTTCGGTCAGGGGAATTTCTATTTAGAGCTTCAGGATCATGGGATCCGGGAACAAAAGCAGATCGCGCCCATGCTGATTGCCTTGTCCCAGGAGACGGGGATTCCCCTGGTAGTGACCAACGACTGCCACTATATTCACAAAGAGGACAGTAAGATGCATCAGGTCCTCCTGTGTATCCAGACCAACCATACCCTGGAGGATGACAATAACCTGGAATTTGGTTCCGACGAGTTTTATTTCAAAACAGAGGAGGAGATGCGCTCTCTGTTCCCACAGGTGCCCGAGCCTGCGACAACACGGTGAAAATCGCGGAAATGTGCAATGTGGAATTTGAATTCGGCAACACCAAGCTGCCCCATTTCGAGGTGCCTGACGGACAGGATCATTTTGAGTATTTCCGGAACCAGTGCTATGAGGGCTTTGAAAAATATTACGGTACGAACGCCGACCCCTCTGTCCGGGAGCGGCTGGAATATGAGCTGAACACCATCAAAACCATGGGCTATGTGGACTATTATCTCATTGTCCACGACTTTATCCGCTACGCTAAATCCGTAGGGATTCCGGTAGGGCCGGGAAGAGGCTCCGGGGCGGGAAGCATCGCCGCCTACTGTATCGGGATTACGGGTATTGACCCTATCAAGTATAACCTGCTGTTCGAGCGGTTTCTCAACCCGGAGCGGGTCAGTATGCCCGACTTTGACATCGACTTCTGCTATGAGCGCCGCCAGGAGGTCATCGACTATGTGGTGCGGAAGTACGGCGCAGACCACGTGGCCCAGATCATCACCTTCGGCACAATGGCGGCCAGAGGCGCTATCCGGGACGTGGGACGGGCTATGGCCATGCCCTACGCCGCGGTGGATGTGATCGCCAAGCTGGTGCCTATGGAGCTGGGAATCACCCTGGAGCGGGCGCTGAAGGTTTCCCCGGAGCTGAAAGCCCGGTACGACGCCGACCCCCAGACCCTGGAGCTGATTGATATGGCGAGAAAGGTGGAGGGGATGCCCCGGCAGGCGTCCACCCACGCGGCCGGCGTGGTCATCACCGAGCAGCCGGTCAGCTTTTATGTGCCTCTGGCGAAAAACAACGACGCCGTTGTCACTCAGTATACCATGACCACACTGGAGGAACTGGGGCTTCTGAAAATGGACTTTTTGGGCCTGAGGACCTGACGGTGCTCAGCGACGCGGAAAAAATGGTGCGCCGAAAGAAACCGGATTTCTCAATCGCCCATGTGCCGGATGACGACCCGGCGGTGTACCGGATGCTGGCGGAGGGCAGCACCAACGGCGTATTCCAGTACGAATCCGGCGGCATGAAGAACGTGCTGGTCCAGCTGGGCCCTCAGTCTCTGGAGGATCTCATCGCCGTGATCTCCCTGTACCGTCCCGGCCCTATGGATTCCATTCCCAAATACATCGAGAACCGCCACCATCCGGAGCGGGTAACCTATCTGCACCCTCTGCTGGCCGGCATTCTGGACGTGACCTACGGCTGCATTGTTTACCAGGAGCAGGTCATGCAGATCTTCCGCACCCTGGCGGGATACTCTTTGGGCCGGGCTGATATCGTTCGGCGGGCGATGTCCAAGAAAAAGCACTCGGTGATGGAAAAGGAGCGGAAAATTTTCATTGAAGGCCTGATAGGCGGGGACGGAACCGTGGAGGTGGAGGGCTGTATCCGGCGGGGGGTCAGCCGGGAGATCGCGGAAAAAATCTTCGCCGAGATGGAGAGCTTCGCCTCTTACGCATTCAACAAATCCCACGCCACGGCCTACGCCTGGGTCAGCTACCAGACCGCCTATATGAAGTACCATTATCCAAAGGAGTTTATGGCGGCCTTGCTGACCAGCGTGCTGGACAACGCCAACAAGGTGGCGGGCTACATTGAGGAATGCTCTAATATGGGCATTCAGGTTCTGCCGCCTAACGTAAACGAAAGCGGCAACGGCTTTACCGTTACTCATGGGTCCATCCGGTTCGGCCTGCTGGCGATCCGAAACCTGGGCCGTGGCTTTATCGCCCGGCTTTTGGAGGAGCGGGAGCAGGGCGGAAAATACACCTCGTTTTACCAGTCTGCAAGCGGCTGCATGGCAGGGAAATGAACCGCAGAACTCTGGAAAGCCTGATTAAATCCGGCGCCTTGGACGGCCTCGGGGCCAACCGCCGGCAGATGCTCGCGGTGGCGGAAACCGTGCTGGACAACCTGGACGCGGAAAAGAAGCAGAATCTAGATGGCCAAATCGGCTTTTTGAGGCGATGGGGCAGGCTCCCAGGGATGAAATTGCCTTTCCTGATGTGGAGGAGTTCCCGGCTTCGGAACTATTGTCCATGGAAAAGGAGATCACTGGCATGTATCTTTCCGGGCATCCGATGGCCGCCTATGCCCAGGCGGCGGCAAAGCTTAACGCTGCCAAGATCGGAGAAATTGCCGAGGCTCACGGGGAATATGACCGGTATCATGACGGTACTAACGTGACGCTTCTCTGTATTATCAACAGCGTCCGGCTGAAAACCACCAAAAACAATTCCACGATGGCCTTTGTCCAGATCGAGGATTTGTACGGCGGGATAGAAATGCTGGTGTTTCCTAAGGTGCTGGCTGAATTTGGCCATCTGCTGAAGGAGGGCTCTGTGGTTCAGCTCAAGGGCCGGGTCAGCGCCAGAGAGGAAGAGGAGCCGAAAATCATCTGCGAGCAGGTGCTGCCGCCTCCCGGCGGGGAAACAGAAAAGAAAAGCAGGCGGCCGGGGCTTTACCTTCGGATGCCGTCGGCCAGCTCAAGGGAAAAGGAACGGGCTGTGCTGCTGCTGGAAATTTTTGAAGGACCCACCCCGGTGTATTTTTACTACACGGATCAGAAAAAGTATTTGAAGGCCCCCGCCAGCCTGTGGGTGGATAACAACCCGGTGCTGCTGAAGGAGCTGCGCTATCAGTTGGGAGAAAAAACGTGATCGTCATTGACTGATACAGAGGAAATATGGCAGTTTTCCGTAAAAAAATATTGGAAATATGTTCCTTTTGCAGAAATAAGGGGATATGGGAAAGAAATCCATGGTTGTGAGATGATTGTCCATATTGCTCTGTTGATTCTCTAACATTTTCTGCTTATAATAAATATGATAGGTTAAGATGTTAAGGATAGGTCGGCGGAAGCGGCAGGGCTTGTGCCCTTCGGCTGATATTAGCAGCAATGATTTAAGATTTGGAGGGCTTGTCATGAGTATGAATTCCATAGCCGTATTGACCAGCGGAGGGATGCTCCCGGCATGAACGCGGCGGTGCGCGCCGTTGCCAGAACGGCCATCGCGAATGGAATCAGGGTCATCGGCGTACGCAGAGGCTATAACGGCTTAATCAGCGGGGATGTTTTTGAAATGAATCTCCGCAGTGTTTCCGATATTATCCACCGGGGCGGCACAACCCTGTTTACCGCCCGCAGCCCGGAATTCAATACTCCGGCCGGCGTGCAGAAGGCGGCGGATACCTGCCGTGATCTTGGCATCGGCGGCGTTGTGGTTATCGGCGGCGATGGTTCCTTCCGGGGCGCCAGAGATTTGACCAACGCGGGAATCCCCTGTGTGGGTATTCCCGGCACCATCGATAATGATATCCAGTGCAGTGAATACACCATAGGCTTTGACACCGCTATGAACACCGCAATGGAAATGGTGGATAGAATCCGCGATACCGCTCAGTCTCACGACCGCTGCAGCGTGGTAGAGGTGATGGGCAGAAGGTGCGGGGATATCGCCTTGCTGACCGGCATCGCCGTAGGCGCCACCTCAATTTTGGTGCCGGAGGTAGAGTATGATTTCCAAAAGGATATCATCGACCGGATGCAGTTTACCCAGATGACCGGCAAGAAGCACTTTATCGTGGTAGTCGCGAGGGGATCGGCGGCGTGGAGCAGCTGGCCAAGGACATTGAGGATAAGACGGGTATTGAGTCCAGAGCCACGGTTTTGGGCCATGTGCAGAGGGGTGGTTCTCCTACGCTGAGAGACCGTGTGGTGGCCAGCGAGATGGGTTACAAGGCAGTAGAGCTTTTGGTTCAGGGTAAGAGCAATCGCGTGGTAGCGATGCGGCATGGAGACATTGTGGACTTTGATATCACCGAGGCTTTGCAGATGAAAAAGCAGTTTAACAAGGAGCTTTATGATATCGCCCTTAAAATTTCCATTTAATCTGCTTGAAATTTTCGACGGAAAAAGTCCGGCTGGGAGTTATCCCAGCCGGACTTTTTAGGTTTCTGCTTGCGGAGCCGCGCGGCTCATGGCTTTTATGCCCGTCTCCCAGAAAGCTTTCCTTTTGCGGCAGCCTATTTTACCGTTTGATTTGCGGCGGATTTTTCCGCCGCTGACGGCTCTCAAGCACCTAGCGTTACCTCGCTGGAGGCTCCCTTTGTGCCGTTAATCAATAAAGACGGCGGCATTTAAGCCTGCGGAAGCAGAGAAAGGCCAATAATCCTGGAATTTGATTTTTACTCTAACCCCAGCCGATTAAGAACGCAGCTTCAATTCTTCCGCGTAAGCTCGTATTTCTTCAGCAGAATGAAATTCCTCCGCTCTCTGGTTAATCGCTTCCTGCACTTCTTCGGGCAGACTGGCGAAATAGTTCCCTAAGTCCATATCCTCTGCAAGCCGATTGCTGAAAAGGATTGCTCCTCCGTTAAAAAAATTATCCATTTTATCACCCCGGCATTATTGTTTGTCAAAAAGACGGCTTCATGAGATGTATCATTTAGCAATTATGGAAATTTTTTCGAAACGCATGGTTTTACCGGAAAAGAAAAATGGGACAAGGAGTCGCTTCATACATATTATAGAAATGGGCAGAAAACGCTCCAGAAGCGAAAGGAGAAATTTTTATGGACAAAAGGGGAATTGACGTTAGTTCCTGGCAAGGGGTGATCGACTGGGACGCAGTGAAAAGCAGCGGCGTGGAATTCGCCATTCTGCGTTCCAGCTTTGGCTCGCCCAGCCCAAGCCAGGTGGATAATCAATTTTATAACAACGTAAAAGGAGCCCAGGCCGCCGGGATTCCCATTGGCGCTTATCATTACGGCTATGCGGTGACTGAGGAAGAGGCTAGGAACGAAGCGGGCTTTTTCCTCGACACAGTAAAGGGAATTCGATTTGAATACCCCTTGTATTACGACGTAGAGGACAGCGCTACCATGGGGAGTCTGGATCGGGACGCCTTGACTAAGGTGATCCGGGCGTTCTGTGAGACGGTGGAAAAGGCAGGCTATTATGTGGGGATTTACGCCAGCCTGAATTGGCTGACCAACAAGTTTTATCCGGACCAGCTTCCCTATGACGTGTGGGTGGCTCAGTATTATTCAGAGGATCAGTATGACGGCCATCACGGCATGTGGCAGTATACCAGCGGGGGAACCGTTGGCGGGATCGCCGGCAAGGTGGATATGAATATAGCCTACCGCGATTTCCCGAAGCTTATTAAAGACAAGGGACTCAATGGCTGGGGCTCCGGGGAAAGCGGCGGATCAGGCGGCTCGGAAGAAGGTTCCGGCGGAGAGCGGGATGATCGGCTGGGAATCGGCCACTGTGTGGCGGATGTGCTGAATGTCCGTTCCGGGCCGGGAACCGACTACCCGGTGGTGTATCAGATTTCCACAGGAAATATGGTGGATGTGCTGAAGATCAGCGAGAACGGCTGGCTTCAGATCAATTGTCTCCACGGCGTGGGCTGGTGTGCGGCTCAATATATCCAATGGTCTCCCTTTGAATCCCAGCAGCCGCCGATTGGGATCGGCCGCTGCACAGCGGATGTATTGAACGTCCGCACAGGAAGCGGCCTGGACTATCCGGCAGCGTTTCAGCTGTCCCAGGGGAATATGGTCGATGTGCTCACAGCCAGCGGTCAGTGGCTTCAGATCAACTGCCTTCTGGCTCCGGCTGGTGCGCTTCCCAGTATATCGACTGGTTCCGCACCAATTTGCAGGTGCCCGCCATCGGCGTGGGAAAATGTACGGCGGATGTGCTCAATATCCGTTCGGGTCCGGCCACGGATCTTTCCGTACTGTTCACTATTTCCGAAGGCAATATGGTGGATGTGCTGGAGGATAACGGCAGAGGCTGGCTTCGAATTCGATGCCTTCTGGGTACAGGCTGGTGCTCCGCTCAGTATATTGACTGGAGCAGGCACGACAAATAAAAAGGCAAAAGCTCTCAAAAAGCGCCGCGAAAATCCGCGGCGCTTTTCCGAAAACAATTCTTGCCTGACTTCTGGTATGGCTTCAGCCTCTTCCCGGCTGTTCCATGTTGGGATAGATTAGCTTTAAAAAGGAATCGGGATAATGATTGTCGAGAAATTCCGTGATAATGTTGGTGGATGGCACGCCGTTGTGCCGGTCTGTTTGCCGGCGCACCGCAGCGGCGGAGATGACGATATCGAGGACCATCAGTACGATCAGAATCCAAGTGATTATAGTACCGGCCTTTACCGGCAAACGTTCGATATGCCGCTCTAAAAAGGGAAGCACATGCTTCATAAACACCAAGCCCAAAACGCCCCACATTACCGCGAAAGAAAGGCTGGTCCGGCCGTTAAGATTCAAAGGCTCGTTGCTGTATTCCCAGGAAACGGTGCCGAAGGCCATCTCCTGCACCCAGGAACAGACATATTCAAACAAGGCGCCGACCACGGCGCTGACCAAAAAGATGATGAAGCTGCTGGAATGCTTAAACCGGTACATCACTAAAGTGAAAAGCACGGCGCCTAAGCCGTAAACCGGGGAAAAAGGACCGTAGATCAAGCCTTGCCGGCTTTCAAAAAAGCCCTCGTTCAGATAGCACCAGAGCATTTCCACCAGACAGCCAATCACGCAGCCTACCAGGAATATCCAAAACAGCTTGTAGAAGCAAAGCCCCGTGGCGAAGCGGCGGCCGGCGGCGTGCGCCGGGTTTTTGGCGAGGAATGCAGCACCTGCATATTTTTGTTTTTCATAGGCTTCTCCTTTTTCTGTAATTTTATATGAGGGAATAGGGGGAGCGTCATATAGTAGGTAGTAGGACACAGTGTACCATAAATCGACAAATTCGTAAAGCTGCTGAAAACTTCTTGTTTTTGATTGTTCAGGCCGGGCCTCTTGTGTTACAATAAAATATGAAAAAAGCAGGCACTCCATACATAGGTTAAGAAAAGGAGAAGTTATGGGCTATAAAGAGGATTTTATCAGTATTTATCAGGAGCATATCAGCCGGGAGGGCTCCAAGGAGCTTTTAGAATGGCTGCAGACCACAGACTTTTTTACCGCTCCGGCCAGCACAAAATTTCATTGCGCATGCACCGGAGGATTGGTGCAGCACAGCGTCAAGGTGTATCAGGTGATGATGGAAAAGCATTTTGAGGAAGGTGCGGATAATCCGGAAAGCTTTGCGGTCTGCGCTCTGCTTCACGATTTGTGCAAAGCCCAGTTTTATAAATGCTCTACCGGAACGTGAAAAATGAAGAAACAGGGCAGTGGGAAAAACAGCCCTATTTCAGCGTGGAGGATATGTTTCCCTACGGTCACGGGGAAAAATCCGTATTTCTGATTGAACGGTTTATGCGGCTAAAAACCTCAGAGGCTATGGCGATCCGCTGGCATATGGGCGGCTTTGACGATACTGCGAAAAGCGGCGGCTACGCTATCAGCAATGCGTTCGACAAATATCCCATCGCCGTAAAGCTTCATTTAGCGGATCTGGAATCCACCTATCTTAGGGAAAAGGGTACGTCCTCGGTCAACCGCCGGTAAGCGATCCGGCGGGACAGGCGGCAGCGGCCCCGGCACGCGGAATTTCCCCCGCGTGCCGGGGCTTTTTTTGCCTGAGGCTTTGATTTTGGCGG
>ENA-OQIR01000210-OQIR01000210.1-human-gut-metagenome-genome-assembly--contig:-NODE-210-length-27770-cov-2.116449_pt1 | contig 27770 bp, 32 predicted proteins | sample MGYA00242580_ERZ504745 | MGnify/ENA primary metagenome ERZ504745 (study PRJEB26092, sample SAMD00036214) | human gut metagenome | host: Homo sapiens | study: EMG produced TPA metagenomics assembly of...
ATCGTGTAAGAAATTCAGTTCTGATTTTTATGTTTTGAGGAAGACATTTCTTACTTTGGACAATGGATTTGCGTCTGCAGCGTCTTCCATTTGTTGGTTGGAAAGATGTGTATAAATTTCAGTAGTACCTAAATTTTGATGCCCCAAAATATCTTTTAATACACGGATATCCACATTCCCATGCTGATACATTAATGTAGCTGCCGTATGTCTTAATTTATGAGCGGAATACCCTTGGCCGTCTAATCCAATTTTTTTTAAATATTTTTGTACAATATTTTGTACGGCTTGTCTCCCCAAAACGTTTGTTTAAATGGCTGATAAATAAAGCTTTTTTATCAGAGACAGACATAGGATTTGGCCGTACTTTTAAATATTCTTCAATAGCTTTCTGACAGGCAGAATTTAGATATATCATACGCTCTTTATTGCCTTTGCCCGTTACCCTCATCGTATGGTCTGGACGAATGTCATTTAAATTTAACCCAACCAATTCCGCAAGCCGCAGCCCGCAATTCAAGAATAAAGTCAAGATACAGTAATCACGTTCTCGAAAAGGCCCATCGACAGCGTTTAGCAAATCGATACTTTGTTCTAAAGTTAAATATTTAGGCAACGATTTTTTTGCTTTGGTGTTTCCAGCTCCTGAACAGGATTTTCTTTTAGCTGATGTGTTTTATTAGTAAGATATTGGAAGAAAGCCCGTAAGCTTGCTGATTTTCTCGCTCTAGCAGCATTTTTATTTTCTCGTTTTATCGTTACAAAATTCATAAATTCATAAACGTCAGTTAATGATACCATAGATAAAAAATCAATAGTAATATCATCAATTGGAATTTCCGAAAACTCTGTATCAGCTGCAGTCAAATTTTTCTTTATTTTCATATAACGGAAGAAGGTTCTTAAATCAAAAAAATATTCCTGTACAGTTTTTGGAGATTTTCCTTTAATTGTCTCCATATAGCCTAAAAACTCTTTTAAAACCAATGGACATTCTGCAAGTTGATTCGGGTTCAATTTTTCTCCTCCCTAAACTATACAAAATATTAATTTTGTATAGTTATCGCTATTCTTTGAACTATCTCCATCAATTTTTTAATCTTACATTTTTATTGTATCACGTTCCCTTATAACAGGCAAATTGTTTTTCGGTAATAAACAAAGATAAAAATATTGAGATGAAAGAAAAACATTCTCGGATTATTAAATCCGAGAATGTTTTTCTAAGATATCCTGTTTAAGCTTTTTTTATTTTCTACAGCTATGAACGAACTCACAGAGGAATCCAAATCTTTCGTATGCGTTTTTATCATGTTCCCCAGTTAAAGCGCCGCCTACAACAACCCAGTCTACTCCTTGCTTGATGGCCTCAATAACGTTTCCATAAGCGTCTAGTCCAGTTCCCTTTCCAGGAGGTGCGTAACCGCAGCAGCATCCGATGGGAACATCACCAGCTACCTTTTTGCATTCTCTCACACCGTCGGCCATTTCTCTGACATAATTATAGAACCACTGGTCATCTCCATAATGTAAGATAACTGCGTCAACTCCCAAGCCGCACAGATCTTCTGTTCTTTTGGGAAGATCCTGAAGCTCTGAGCCGCACAAATCCGCTATGATTTTGATTCCACAATCTTGTCGTGCTCTCAAGCCTTCAATAATTGCCGGATCATTTCCGCCTGCACAAGAAATAGTGGCTACATCGCAGCCAGCTTCTTTCGCTTTCAAAAAAATGTCATAAACATTGGTACGAATTTTAAAATCAACCATAATGGAAGCTTTATCCCCAGCAATTTTTTTCAATTCACGGATGCTTTCCAAGCCCTCTCCATAAATCAGAGGAGTACCGACCTCGACCCAGTCTACACCGCAGTCTACCGCCATTTGAGCACAAGGAATTGCTTCCTCTAAAGTAAACTTATCAATCGCGGCCTGAATCCAAGGCCTTTTTCCAAAAATCTCCATAAAATACAACTCCTTTCCTCATTTCGCCTGATATCCGCTGTAGCCGCCGTGATTGTTAGAACTCTGGCAGCCCTGATAATTATGAACAAAATCAATATATTCCTTTAAGGCTTCATATCCCTGTTCCGGTGCCTTATCTACCACATCTCCAGCTAAGCAGATATAATCCGCACCATCTTCCAGAGCGTGAATAATATCTTCTTTCGTTCTCACAACACAGCCTACCGGAATGGTAGCGACCCCTTTTGCCTCTTTGACGCCATCCCAGCTTCTGGAAAACATATAACGATATTTTAACTCATCATAGGTCTGGTGAACGCGAACCGCATGAATCCCAATATTTTGTAATTCCGCCACATAGTGTGGAATTTCCGCTACTGGAACAGTACATAAATCTCCAATAATTTTAATTCCCGTGTTGGCATAAGCGATCATTGCCTGCCGGGCGCAGCCGTAATTAAACCGGGTGCTGACCACGCTGTAATCCGCACCGCATTTTTGAGCCTGTACGGAAAATCCATTGCCGCCATCATGAATCTTAATATCCGCTACTACTGGAATATCTCCCGCAATCTCTTTGACGGCGGGAATCGAATGCATAAAACCGCAGGCATACATGTTATTGGTACCTACGCTGATCCAATCGGTGCCAAATTCCACCGCTTTCCGTGCGATTTCCTTTGTCGTTTCCAGATCAAACGCATCAATAATCGTTTCGACCCAGATTTTTTTTTCGCTCATAATCACTGCTCCTTTGCTGAATTATTGAGTTTTGTCTATTATTTTTACCGTTGTCAATCATAAAATTGACAACAATTACTGCATAAAAGCCTAAAACAATCAGATTATAATAAAATTAATTATTATATGATAACAATTAATTTTATTTACGAATTAATTCTTAACACGAATATATCACCTTTAAGTATTGATGTCAATACTTAAAATCTATTTAGATGGTTTTTGTACTAATTTATTATCAAACACTGTTCCATTGACTTATACATAATTGATCTACAAAAAAGTAAAAACCTTCTTCCACATATAGAAATCACTTTTTATGTGGAAGAAGGTTTTAAAATTTTATTTGATACGATACAGCTAATAATATTTAAATTTTAATGATCCAGTAAGAAAGATGGTTTTTTGAGCAATCTATCAAAAACAACAGCGGCAATTCCGATTAAACAGGAATCATGTTCCAATGCGCTAAACTGCAGGCCAATATTTTGATAGAAAAGCGGATAAATATGCCGCCTTACTGTGCGATTTACTTGATCTAAAAAAGAGTCTCCCAATTTTTTATAGCTGCCCCCTACGACGACTACGCCAGGATTAAAAAGATACGCAATATTCGCAATACCAATGCCGAACATTTCCGCAGCACGGTTCACAATTTCAGTTACCGCTGAATTTCCGGCTCGATACTCAGTAACGAGAGATTCAAAATCAAGAATAGGTTTCGATAGGCATTTAGCCGCCTTTAAAATAGCTTTTTCTGAACAGTATAACTCCAAACAGCCTTTATTTCCACACTGGCACTGAGGTCCTTCAAAATTAATAGACATGTGCCCAATTTCTCCAGCGGCGCCCAAAGCTCCTCTCTGGATTTTTCCATCTACCACAATACCGGCGCCAACGCCATCTCCAGTAGAGACAAAAACCTTAGTTCCTTGCCCTATCTCACTGTTGCCAAACCACCACTCTCCCATGGCCCCTACGTTAGAATCCTGCTCAACAAATACTGGTAAGTGAAGCCGGCTTTCAAACTTTTTAGTAAAAGTAAAGCTTTTCCAGCCTTGGTTGGTTAGAAACAAACTAGTATCTTCGTTAATAAGATATGGACCAGGAAGCGCCATGCCTACTCCGACCGGCTTTTGGTCATTTTTTAACAGAAAAGCCGAAGCGTCTTCCAGAATGCGTTCAAACACACTGGGATCCTCTAAGTCCTTTGTGATGGAATGCTTCTCTAAATTTTTTAATTCTCCAAAAATATCTATAATTGCTAAGGTATAAGAGCTTCGCGTTACACGGATCCCCAGCACAATCAGTTTTTCCGTATTAAGGCGAATACCGATGGAACGCCGCCCCCGCCCCCCGACTAAACTACCTGTTTCTATCACGATGCCCGCTTTGATCAAACTATCGATAATGCTGGTAATCGTGGATTGGACAAGACCCGAAGCCTTAGACAGTTCTGCTCGGGAACAAATTCCGAATTTACGCATTAAGTTAATTACCAATGCAATATTGGATTCTCTTAGATCTTTTAGTTTTTTTTCACCATTTTGTAGTGTCGGCACAGCAAATACCCCTTATATACAATAGATGCTAACCATTATGAATAATTTCATACTACCATAATAAGCTTTATTTGACAATAGTGAGCTAGGTGAAAAAGAAAGAAACGAGAGAGAATGAATAAGCAAAACGGTTTTTTAGTCTTGACGTAAAGCGTCTACCGGCCTCATTGCCGACGCTTTGACAGCAGGATAAACTCCAAAAATAATACCGGTGAGCAAGGAAAAAAGAACCGCCGATCCCATAACATCCAGACGAAGTGACAAGGTGATTCCGAATAAGGAAGCGCCTACATAGGAGATTCCATTTCCAATGATGACCCCTATTCCGCATCCAATAATGGAGATCAAGACCGCCTCCAGCAAAAATTCCAGCAAAATGGTGGAGCGTTTAGCCCCAATCGATTTTTTGATTCCGATTTCCCTGGTACGTTCATTGACAGATACCAGCATTACGGTCATGATGCTGAGGCTTGCTACCAATAAAGAAATCGCGCCTACTGCGGAGAGCACCAAAGTCACAATATCCATCAGCTTTAGCAGTCCATCCTTTTGTTTCACTAAATTATTCGAGACATATTCTCCACCGCCATTAACCCGGGCAAGGGTATTTACAATGGTCTGCCCTATTTCATCGGCGTCGCTGCCAGCTTCCACCCGCACAGCGATCTGATCAAAATAGTTATTTCCTGTGGTATGCTGCAGTGTTGAATAAGGTACGTAAACAAAATTAGGAATATAGTCTCCGATAATGTTAGAGAGAAGCCCGCTTCCAGTTTTGATAACACCTACTACTTCAAAATTCTCTTGAATTCCATTATACAAAACAGAGATATGCTTGCCCACAATATTATCCCGGTTGTATGCAGCCCTCGCAAAATTTTGATCTACCATACATACGTTTGCGCAAGTGTTGACGTCTCCGTTGCTAATTGATCTGCCATATAAAACCTGCAAGGAAATCACCTGGCTTGCCTTGGTGTCAATTCCCCAGACCAAGGCGTCCATCTGCTCATTGCGGTAACCAATTTTTGTATTCTGCATAATCACTGGAGCAGCCTCCTCCACAGAGGCTGTTTTTCGGATTGTTTTTAAATCCTCTAAGGTCAGCCCGGCTTCTCCCCCCTCCTGGCTGCCAGCGGAGATTGTAAGCCCTCCCAAACCTAAACTATTAACCTCCGCATTGACAGCCTGGGTACCGCATTGTCCAATATTACCGATTAAAATGACTGACGCGACCCCTATAGTGATTCCTAGAATAGTTAACGAGCTTCTAAGCTTTTTACGTCCTAAATTTTTAGCCGCCGCTTTCACACTATCCCACATCAGCGTTCCCCGCTTTCTGGGTATCCCGAAGCACTCTCTGAAAATCGGAAACTTGCTCAGGTGATAGGACAATTTCCTCTCCTTGCGATAACCCTTTGACTACCTCAAAGCCATTTTCAAATTCTTTTCCCGTGGTAATGTAGGTCTTTACAGCGCGATTTTCTAAAACCCGATACACATATTCCTTTCCATTCTCATCGGCTAAAACAGCCTCGTAGGGAACGACAATTCTGTCTTTATCGACGGATGTAATAATTTTACATTTTGCGGTAAAACCATTTTTAATCCATTCCAGGCTTTCTTTGTTATCACTGTCTACCTTCACGATTACAGTGACAATTGTTTCCTGCCCCGTGGCAGAAACCACTTGCTGAGCGATATTTGAAATTTTGCTGACCGTTCCGGTATAGCGCTTTCCCTGAAAGCCTACCCCGGTAATCTCAGCTTTTTGACCAACAGCAATGCTGGAAATTTGAGATTCATTGACCGACAAATTCACTTGGAGTCCCGCGCTTTCAGAGATAACCGCTGCCGGCTGACTTCCTATCTCCTCCTGGTCCTTGATGTTCACAGCAGAAATAACGCCTGAAACCGGTGCGGTCACTTGTACCAGTTCTTCTTGGAAGGTACTCTGGGACGGTAAAGATTCTTTTTCCTCTTTCCCACTTACTTGAGAGGAATTGTCGAGGTATTGTTGAAGCTGTTGGGACTGGTTAGCGTTCAGCCCATATAGACTAGAGAGAGCATCCACATCGATGGCATCAGATGAAGCTGAACCGGAGGAAGCTGAATCCTCCTGCGCTTCCTGTTCCACCGGTACTTTTACGCTCATCAGTACGTCTCCCTTCTCGATTCTTTGCCCTTCCTCCACATAAATCTCCTGCGCTACTGCGCCTTGATTTACATAGACTTTTTTTTTGCTTTGAATTTTCTACTTTCCCCGTACAGGTTACAGTATTTTCCTCTGACACCTGCTGTAAAATTATTGTCTCAACATGTACCGCCTGCGATTTGCTGTAATTTCCGGCAAACACGATTCCGAAAACCAAAACAGCGGTAATTCCGAAAAGAATTCCTATTTTCTTACCCATGGCAAAAACTCCTATCTGGTAACCAAATCTTCATACGGTAACTATTGTTTGAATAAGAATGGATTTTTATGAGTTATAAATTTTTTATCCATAGGAATATTTCTATTTTCTTACTTCATGCTATTAAAATAGAAAATCCGGAGAAAAGGAGAATTGTTACCATGAGCCTTATCCCCTGTGATGATCAATGTATTTATCAAAAGGACGGTTATTGTACATTAGAAACCCCCACTGTGGTAACAAACCATAGTGGGGGCTGTATTCATTGTATTCGACCGGCGGATAAATCTCAGGCAAATGCAAATGAACCGAATATCACTTTGCTAGGCTTCAAACGCTTCTCTGACGCTTTTCACGCCGATCAGCTCAAGTCCCAAGCGGCCAGAATCAGAAAGAGATTTTAGATTGTGATAAGGCAGTACACATCGCTGAAAGCCAAGCCTTGACGCTTCGTTAACCCGTGCCTGCGCGTGGTTAACAGAACGAATCTCACCCGCCAAGCCAATTTCGCCAAAGGCTAGGGCGTTTTCGCTGACAGGTACGTCCTTTAAACTGGAAACCAGCGCCATAGCTACCGCTAGGTCGGCCGCCGGCTCGTCTAATCGTAGGCCGCCCACCACGTTCAGATAGGCGTCTAAATTGGAAAAGAAATATCCGGCCCGTTTTTCTAAAACTGCCAGCAGAAGGCTCATCCGGTTGTAATCGAAGCCGGTGGACATTCTCCTGGGATTTCCAAAGCCAGAAGAAGTGGCCAAGCCCTGAACCTCCGCTAATATTGGCCGGGTACCCTCCATCACGCAGGCCACGCATGTGCCGGAGACGTTTTTCGGCCTTCCGGAAAGCAGCATCATAGACGGGTTTTCCACCTCGCGCAAGCCGTTCTCCGCCATTTCAAATACACCAATTTCGTTGGTGGATCCATAGCGGTTTTTTACCGCTCTAAGAATACGGTAAGACATCTGCCTGTCGCCTTCAAAATAAAGCACTGCATCCACGATATGCTCCAGCACTTTGGGACCAGCAATAGCTCCATCTTTATTGACGTGGCCGACCACCAGGATTGGAATATCCAAGGATTTTGCGGTGCGCATAAAGGCATTCGTACATTCTCGCACCTGGGTAATGCTGCCAGGAGAGGAAGACAGGTCGCCAAGGCTCATAGTTTGAATCGAGTCAATAATTACTAGATCAGGCTTTTCACTCCGTATCGCCTCGATGATATACTCTACATCGGTTTCCGTTAGAATATAGAGGTGGTCGCTGTTTACTCCCAGGCGAGTGGCTCGAAGCTTTAATTGGCGCTTGGATTCCTCCCCGGATACATATAAGATCTTGAGCGTCTTTCCCAATTCCTGGCACACCTGGAGCAGTATCGTTGATTTTCCAATTCCGGGATCTCCGCCCAACAGCACCAGAGAGCCTTTCACAATACCGCCTCCCAGCACCCGGTCCAGTTCCTTGAGTCCGGTGTGATATCGCTGCTCGTCGTCGGTATTGATCTCATTGATTAAATGGGGCCGCTTTCAAACGTCCGCTTTCTCCTGGGCGCAGCACGGAAGCGGTATGCTTTACCGCTTCTTTGAATTCCTCGTTCATAGTATTCCATTCCCCACAGCCGGGACATTTTCCATACCATTTCGCGGATTCAAACCCGCATTCACTGCATATATAAATGCTTTTGCTTTTCGGCATATAGGATGACCTCTTCTTTTTACTTCTTTTAATTTTAGTGTATCACATGAAATAGGAAAACTCAACCTGGAGCAGATTTATAATAGTCTAGAAAGCCGGAAAAAATCCCATAGGCCAGCTTTTTTGATACGCGGTGTCCTTCAAATTAGCTAGTTCCTCTGCGTTGGACACAAAACCGCACTCTACCAAAACAGCAGTATATTGAGCGTGGTTCAAAACATAAATAGATTCTGTAGCAGGCTTGGTTTCCCTTTTATTGTTAGGCTGGAGATCTTTTACGACAGAAGCACGTATACTCTCTGCCAGCTTCACGCTGTCCGCATCGTTTACAGAGTAAAACACTTGAGTGCCATAATATTTACTTTGTTCAAATTTATTCTGATGAATACTGATTGTTATGCTGTTAGGATATGAGTTCATAATTTCCACACGCTTTTGGAGATCGGAACGTTTCCGCTCCCGAATTGTGGAAAGATTTTGATCGCCCAAAGCAACGTCTTCCGTTCGAGTGATAATAGTGTCAAAGCCTTGTTCCTGAAAATATTGATATAAATAAGTGGCTATGGAAAGGTTTAAGTCCTTTTCCAGCGTGCCGTCATCAGCCACCGCACCGCCGTCTTCCCCTCCATGCCCAGCATCAATGATAATGATAGGCTTAGGAGCTGAAGGTGAAGCGTCAGCTTGAAAAGCTACTTTTTGACTAGCGGAATAGATCAATATTCCAAATACCGCTACGAGAGCACAGGCAGCACTATAAAATAAGATATCTTTTACCGATTTTCTCAAAGCATTCACCCCTCGGTATCAATCTTATGCGATGAAAAATCGGTTCATACCCCCCTGTTTGAAGATAACAAAAAAGCTCTGGATTTCCGTTCCAGAGCTTTCCTAATGAAGGCTTTCTTATTTGTCGATAGCGCTCTTAAAGCTTTGCCAACCTTAAAGGCAGGAACTTTAGAAGCAGGAATAGTGATAGGAGAATTGGTTCTGGGATCACGGCCCTGTCTTTCGCTGCGGCTACGAACCTCAAAAGTACCAAAACCAACCAACTGCACCTTTTCATCTTTCGCCAAAGTCTCAACAATGGTATCGATTACGGCATTAACTGCTGTATCGGCATCTTTCTTAGAAATGTTCGCCTTTTCGCTACGGCCATAATTAATTCGGTCTTGTTCAATTTTGTTACCTCCGTTATTTTTAATTGTTATATTCATCAGAGTATGAACTCTGCGAACGACTAGCTTTTACTTCTTCCCATAAAGCATCTAATTGCCGTAAAGAAGCTTCTTTCATATTGATTCCCCGTTGGCTGGCAAGAAATTCCACGGATTTAAACCGATCTATAAATTTATCGCAGGCCACAGTTAAAGCGTATTCGCTGTCCAAATCCAAAAAGCGGGACACATTCACCACAGAAAAGAGCAGATCCCCCAGTTCCTCCAGGCAATGCTCTTGACTACTGTTATCAATCGCTTGTTTCAATTCTTCAGTTTCCTCAGAAACCTTATCCAAAGCGCCGGAAATATCCTCCCAGTCAAAGCCGGCCTTCGCAGCTTTCTTTTGAACCTTTTGGCTGCGCATTAACGCAGGCAAAGCCTTCGAAACGCTGTCCATAACCTCGCTTTGGGTCTTCTGCGCCTTGGTCTCCATTTTGATTGCATCCCAATTTTTTAATACCTGATCGGAGTCCGCAGCCACCACATTTCCAAACACATGGGGATGGCGGATAATCAGCTTGTGGCAGACACCGTCCGCCACATCGGAAAAATCAAATTTCCCGCTTCCTCCTCCATCAAAGCATGAAAAACCACCTGCATTAACACATCGCCCAGTTCTTCCTTTAACAGCTCTGTGTCTTTTGTATCAATGGCTTCAATAGCTTCGTAGGTTTCCTCGATAAAATTTTGGCGGATGCTCTCATGGGTTTGTTCCCGATCCCAAGGGCAACCCTCCGGCGACCGCAAAATTTTCATAATTTCAAGGAGATCATCTATATTATAATGATCCTTTCTTTGAAATTCCAAACTCAAAACTTCCTTTTTCTTAGAACAACAATTTATCTTATTTTACCCTATCCAATGCCGCTTTTCAAGTGCTTTTGCGATTTTTTCTCCTTTTGGCAGCATTAATAAATCCGTTTTTGTAAACGCCTTTAAAACCAATAGGGCAATTACATAGATTATTACCGCAACCACCAATGCCAAAAGAGTACAAAGCTTAGCAGAAGAGAGCACCTTTGTCAATAAATAATAGCTTCCGTAAGCGGAACCAGCGCAAATTACAGCAGCTGCCAAGGGCTTTAGAAAGATCGATACCATATCCGGCCGAACATGAGCTTCCTTACACAAAAAATACAGAGCGAAAAATGTTATAAATACATAGCACACCAAGGTACCGACACCGGCTCCCTGAATATTGATAGCAGGAATGCCCACCAGGGTATAATTTAGGATAATTTTGATAATAACACCCACTGATAACAGCTTTACTGGAAGATCTACCCGGCCTACCGCCTGCAGCATACTGCACAGAGGAGTGCTGGTAGAAGTAAAGATAGCGGCAATGCCTAAGATTACCAAAACGCTGGCGGCAGTGTCCACTGTAGCCGTATTTCCGCCGTCAGAATATAAAAGAGACATAATTGGTTTCGCCATTACGGAAAGTCCTAATCCAGCAGGAATGGTTACCAGCATAGTAATTCTAATTACAGACTCTATGCTGGCTTTAATTTTTTTCGGGGAGCCTTCCGTCCAAGCTCTGGTAACCGACGGCAGAGCACTGATGCCAAAGGTTGGGTAATCGCTGGAATCAGCATCATAAGCGTAGCGGCATATCCATAACAGCCATATAAGGTAGTATGTACCTTATCGTTTTCTACGAGCTCCTGAGCGATGAGATCCTTGTATATGGCAGTAAGCTCTTCGGGATTATTTTGCATAATATCATATAGCCGGCGCTGAATTAGATAGAGTCCACTAAGCTTGCTACATTCATGACCAAGGCGCCGATAGCAATCGGAACCGCGATGGAAATCAGAAGCTTTATGGTAGAACGTCCGCTTCTGGCGCGCGGGGAACAAATCAGTTCCTCCTTAGTGATGCCATCTCCCCGGAGCTTAAAACGAATAAAAAGATAAATAAACCCAAAAGCGGAGCCAATGGTGATTCCAACGATAGCTCCGGCAGCCGCAAACGGTAACACCGCGCTTCTAGCCAACGCCTCGGAAGCATAAGGCGTTCCAAAGACAGTTCCGCTTTGCGCATATTCATTCATGCCATAATAAAGGATCAGCTGAGAGGCTGTCAAACCAAGAATCAGCTTACATAAAGCCTCAATCACCTCGGAAATCGCGGTGGGGAACATATTTTGCATTCCCTCATAATAACCGCGGTAGATGGACATCAGGCAAGCGAACAAAATGGTAGGCGCCAAGGTCAGCGTAGCATATTTGACATCAGGCGTATTAATTACGTTGCAATAGATGAAGGTGCCGACCACCATCAATAAAAAACCTATTAATCCCAACGTCAAGAAAATAGGAATCGAAACCCGGTGTATCTGCCGCACATCCCGATACCGTTTTCTCGCCATATTTTCCGACACCATTCTTGCGATAGCAATCGGGAAGCCGGCGGTGGCGATAGTAAATAACGGGTTGTAAAGATCATAGGCCGAATTGAAATACCCAAATCCCTCCGGGCCCAAAATCCAGCCTAACGGTATCTTAAATAAAGCGCCGATAATTTTCACCACAGCCATACTGGCTGTCAAAATCAAAGCACCCTGAAGAAAAGACTGACCGCCTCTTTTCTTTGTTTTCGCCGCCATTGCAACACTTCCAATCAGTTGTAATGTTCCGTGCTTTTTAAAACACATGTCTAAAGTATTATATTACCCTATTTTCTTCCATATGTACAGCGGATTCAGATTATTTTCATCGGCAACACAACAAAAAAGAGGGATCTTCCCTCTTTACGCCATTCTAAAAATCAACATTATGTAAACTATAGCATAAAATCAAAATGAGAGCATGGAAATCCTCTCCACGCTCTCATTTTGTTGATTTTATCAGTCCTCTTTTTTGCAGTCGCAAGTATCATCGCAAGCCTCTCCGCTGCTATCGCCCTGACCGCAATCACACTCTTCATTTTTCGTTTTAGCGGCTTCCCCGCCGCAGACAGGCTCTTTCTCAATTTTTGCACCGCAGCAGTTGCAGTAATTAGATCCCAGAGAGTTCTCAAAACCGCACTTTGGACACTTTACTAAATTCTTCAATTCATCAATCTGCTGATTGATGGCAGCCAGACTCTCATAAAGATCTTTAATAATTTTTACGCTGTCCTCGATCAAAGCGCTGTTATCTTCTCCATTTTGTTTTCCGTCATAGACAATCCGGCCCAGCGCCTCGAAATGCTTATTAATATCACCGTTTAGATCAGCCGCACTAACCTTTAGCTTAGAAAGGTCATAAAGCTTGGTAGCGCTCTTTCCTACTGCGTTGGCCGCAGATTTTGCATTTATAACAACATCCTCTAAGATTCCCATTATGATCACTCCTATTTTATGATATTATATATTATACCATTTCATTTCAGCTTATTCAACGATAGGATATGTGTAAAAAGGAAACGTTTTGTGAATTTTTAGAAATAGATTCCTCCACCTAAAAATTCGCGCAACAGGGAATCCCGCGGCACCAGGCCGGCATCAATCTGAACAAACCTGCTTAGCCGTCGTTTCAGATCCATCGCTGTATCATAAAATTCGCTAGCTGGGTGGATAGAATTCAAAAGCGCCAGCGCGTCATGACAAAGCACACAAGGTTCGTAAATATGAATAGAATTTACCGTAATGTCACTGGTACGCTTAAAAGGCTGAATAAACAAATTTTCGCCACGGCAGACAGCCCCCCAGCTTTTCAGAGTTTTTTCCGGCCCGGTAGCTCTGAAGTGATAATCACGCACTAAGCGCCTCACCAATCTAAGGTTGCGGGGAGATAGGATAACCTCATCCCCATCCTTGATTCCCTGTTTTACACTTACATACATCTTCAAAATCTTATCCTCTGGCAGATGCGCTGTTACCAAGGGATTTAACGCATGGATTCCTTCCACAATAGCGATTCCACCCGGCGGCAGCTGTATCTCTGTAATCTCCGGCATGGGACGCTTCTTTTCAAAGTCAAAGGTAGGCTTTTTGCAGTAGCCTCGATTGGATAAATCCAGGAGACAGTTTTCTACCTGTTCTAAATTGAGCGCTCTAATATCCTCGTAATCATATTCGCCGCTGGCTAAAATAGGGCTTTGCCTTCTCCCATAAAAAAATCATCCAAAGAAATTTGGACTGCTGAAACGCCCTTTTCCTTAAGCAATTTCTGCAAAATACGAGCTGTAGTGGTTTTTCCGCTCCCAGACGGTCCGGAAAGCATAATGACTTTACAGTCGTTTTTCAAGGAGAAAACCTCCTGCGCCACCTCTTGAACAGCAGACCGATAGGCTCCCTCCACCTGGCGAATCAACTCTGCCGGCGCTTCTTTAGCCGCCTCATTAATTTCTAGGAACCGGTTGACGTATTTATGATAGCTATTAGCAAAATTGATCATAAAACTGCCTCACTTGATTTTTTCTTTCCAGCATTTCCTGAAACCTGGAAAGATATTCATAGGGATATTTAAAATTAAATACCCGTTCCAAATAATCTCCCTGGGGCTGCTTCAATTTTGTGACGGCTCCAGCTCCGCAGGCTAAAATCGTATGGGTTTCATCCATCACATAAACGTTATAAAAGCTTTCAAAGCCCGGTTTAGCCCAGCCTACGTTTCCAAATTTCCTACCATTTTACTCTGGCGGTATAAGTAGTAAGGCGCATATTGGCGGGACAGCAACACCTCGCGGCATAATCCAGCATTTGAGCTGCTTCCAAACATTCATCTCTGTAAAGCTTTTTCCCTTCCATAGTAAGCTTAGAGGATTTTTTCATTGCTAATGTATGGATTGTAACACTTTCCGGATCCAACTGGCAGATACCTTGTATTGTGTTCTGAAAGCTCGTCAAGGAGTCTCCGGGAAGACCTGCGATTAAATCCATATTAATATGATGAAACCCCTCTTTTCTCGCCAGCTTGAACGCGTCAATCGTTTGGCGCGCGGAATGCTTTCGACCAATCAGTTCCAGCACCCCATCATTTAAGGTTTGCGGATTGATACTGATCCGATCTACTCCGTATCGTTTCATGGCTTTCAGCTTTTCCGGAGTAATAGTGTCCGGCCTGCCGGCCTCTACTGTAAATTCCCGGCAGCAAGAAAAGTCAAAGTTCCGGCGGATAGTGCGGAGCAGAAGCTCCATCTGCTCCCAGGTTAGGGTAGTAGGCGTACCACCGCAATATAAACCGATTCCAATCGCAGGTTAAGTTCATGGGCGATTTGAGCAGTTTTTTCCAGCTCTTCACATAGGCGCGCTACATATTCCGGAATCATTTTATGTGCTCGTTCAATGGTCTGTGATACAAAAGAGCAATAGGAGCACCTGGTTGGGCAAAATGGAATCGAAACGTACAAGCTATAGGATTCTTTACGGGAAAGAGATAAAAGCTTCTGTTCCGCTTTCATTGTGATGGCCGCTAGCTCAGTTTTATTTTGAGATACCAGCAGTTTGTCTCTGAAATAAGCTTTTGCGCCAGTTTCTCCCAGTTCAGAGGTCAATCGCCGCATCAGCTTAATCGGCCGTACTCCAGTTAAAATTCCCCATGTTGGAGTTATCTTCGTCAGCTTGGTCAGCAAAGTAAACAGCAAAACCGCAAGCTCTCGCTCACATTCTTTTTCAAGATCCGGCGTTTCCCCGGACACACAGGCTTCCTGTTCTATCTTTTGACCATCTTGATATACGGCGGCATACAGCCGGACATGCTTTTCGCTCGGCTCCAAATATGCTAAAGCCAAAAGGACGAAGCTGCATCAGGCATCTGATCCTTTATGATTGATATTTTTTCATTAGGGAAGAATATCCGGCAAAGGTTTTCCAGTTCATAATGAAAATCATGGTTTTTAATATATATCGTCATAATTACTTTGTCCTAAATATGGATTGTTTTCCCTTTCTTTTTGAAGCGTTGTCGGTCCTCCGTGACCAGGGTATACCAAATATTCCCCCTCCAAAGCGGCCAGCCTGGATAAAGAAGCTCTCATTTCCGCAAGATTCCCGGTTGGAAAATCCGTTCTGCCGATGCTGAAGCGCATTAGCGTATCTCCGGTAAAAAGAATATTTCCCAGGCAATAAACGCAGCTGCCGCTGGTATGGCCAGGCGTATGGAGAACTGTAATTGACTCTCCGCCAAAAGGAAGCGTATCGGCTTCTCTTAGGGTAATATCCGGCTGAAAGGGCTCCACAGGAGAATAAAAGCTTTTTCCAAGATTCAGCGCGCCGTCTGCCGCAAACCTGGACTCAAGGTAAAACATCACAATCTTTCCATGGGTCATCCTTTGATAATAGCTGCGCCCCCAATGTGATCAAAATGGCCATGAGTTAATAGAATATATTTTAAATTTTCAGCGCCGAGCTCTCTGACAGCATCATCTAACTCGTCACAGGCCATCCCTGGATCTACCAAAAGGGTTTCTTTCGTTTTTTTTGACTGCACTAAATAACAATTGGTGTTCAACGGCCCTACTAAAAATCTCTGAACCTCCATCAACAAGCCTCCTTTTAAAGTTCCTTTGTATCCAGTAAGATGGTGACGGGCCCGTCATTGACCAAGGATACTTTCATATCCGCTCCAAAACAGCCTGTTTGATCTCCGAAATTCCAGCATCCTTTAGATACCCGCAAAAGGCCTCATACAAATTCTTAGCTTCCTTCGGCGGCGCCGCTTTGGTAAAAGAAGGGCGTTTTCCCTTTTTACAGTCCGCGCACAGCGTAAAATTGGAAACCACTAATACCGAGCCGCCGGTCTCCAGCGCGGAAAGGTTCAGCTTTCCGTTTTCATCCTCAAATACCCGTAAAGACGTGGTTTTATTGGCTAAGATTCTAGCCTGTTCCTCCCCGTCCTGGCTTCTATGCCAGAAGAATCAGAAAGCCTTTTGAAATATGAGAAACAACATCGCCATTAATAGAAACCGACGCCTCCTGTACTCTTTGTAAGACTGCTTTCATGCTGATTTGCTCCCGTTCTAGTGTTTTTTATGATCGTCCAATCGAGATAATACCGCTGATATTGGACAGCCTGGAAATCACGGATTTTAAATGCTCTAAGCCATTTACCGTAATCGTAGCGTAAATAATCGCATTATTATCCTTTAGTTCCCTGGAATTCAAAGCGTGAATAAAGATGTGCATACTGGAAAGCTGGTTGGTTAAATCCGCAAGCAAACCGGTGCGGTCCGAGGCTAAAATCTCTAAAGTAGACTCAAATTCATCCTGGATATCTCCGGCCCACCGGGCATTGACCAGCGTTCCGGCTCCGCAGCCTTAGAGATATCCTTAGGAACATTAGTGCAGCTTCTTTTATGAATGGAAACACCATAGCCTCTGGTAATAAAGCCGATGATATCGTCGCCCGGCAGCGGGTTACAGCATTTTGAGAACTTGATCAAGCAATTATCGATCCCATCGATAATAACCCCGCCGGTAGCCTTTGAAGGCGCCTTCTGATAGCGGACCTCCTGGCTTTCCTCTACAGGCTTCTTAATTTTATTATAATTATCCCGAATTCTTGGCATCAATCGCCAAAGCTGGATGCCGCCATAGCCGAGAGCCGCATACAAATCCTCAACGGTTTGACAATGCTGATGGGTGGCGATTTCCTCTAAAAACGCCTTCATTTCCGGCTCCGGCAGTTCAATGCCGTTGCGCCGGAATTCCCGTTCAATCTCCGCCTTGCCTTCAATGATATTTTCTTCCCGCTTTTCCTTTTTAAACCACTGGCGGATTTTGTTCCTCGCCTCGCTGGTTTTTACGATTTTGAGCCAATCCCGGCTTGGGCCGTGGCTTTCCTCTTTGGTAGTAAGCACATCGATAATCTCGCCGGTTTTCACCTTATAATCAATCGGAACGATCCTTCCATCCACCTTAGCGCCGATCATTCTATTGCCTACAGCACTGTGGATTGCATAAGCGAAATCAATTACTGTCGATCCAATCGGCAGGCTGATGACGTCTCCCTTGGGCGTGAATACAAAAACCTCTTCCGGTGCTAAGTCTGTCTTGATCGTCCGCACGAGCTCGGTAGAATCCACAGTGTCCTGCTGATTTTCCAGCATTTGACGAACCCACATCAATCTCTGCTCGAAGGAATCGCTCTTGGTAAGGCCCAGCTTATATTTCCAGTGCGCAGCGATACCATATTCCGCAGTGTGGTGCATTTCCCAGGTCCGAATCTGAACTTCAAAGGGAACCCCTTCTTTCCCCAGCACGGTAGTATGAAGAGACTGGTATAGGTTTGGCTTAGGCGTAGAAATATAATCCTTAAAACGGTTCGGAATAGGCCGGTACATGTCGTGAATCATTCCCAAGACATTGTAACAATCATTTAAGGAATCCACAATCACCCGCACCGCGTAAATGTCGTAAATTTCTTCCATAGACTTTCCTTGCACGAATACCTTGCGGTAAATGCCGTTAATGCTTTTTACGCGGCCTTCCAGATGTACATTGGGAATTACGCTGCTGACTCGGTCATAGATCTGCTTTTTGATCTTATTGATGAATTCTTCCCGTTCTCCAGATTTCATCGCCAAGGCGCTTTCAATTTCGTGATATCCAATCGGGTCCAAATAACGAAGGGAAATATCCTCCATTTCTTCCTTGAGGGCCCGGATACCCAAACGATGGGCAATGGGGGCATAAACCTCCATTGTCTCCAGTGCCTTATCACGGCGCTTTTGATCCGGCATAAATTCGATAGTACGCATATTATGGAGCCGGTCCGCCAGCTTGATAATAATCACCCGGATATCATCAGCCATTGCGATGAGCATTTTTCTCAGGTTTTCCGCCTGCTGCTCCTCGCGTGAAGAATAAGGAATCCGCCCCAGCTTAGTGACGCCGTCGGTCAAATTGGCAACCTCAATGCCGAACAGCTTTTTGATCTCTTCTAAGCCAACAGGCGTATCCTCCACCACGTCGTGCAGAAGGGAGGCCACAATGGATTCGGTGTCCATCCCCAATTCTACCAAAATGTAAGCGACAGAAACCGGATGCAGAATATATGGAACGCCAGACCGGCGCTTTTGGTCGCCATGGGATTCAAGGGCGAACTGATAGGCCTTATCGATTTTTTCCATATCAAAATCACGATCACTGGCCAGCAAAAGCGCTTTTAACTCCTCATAGGAATGATCAACCTTTTTATCTAAGCGATGACCTTCAGACACTCTGCACACCTCCTTTTTCCCTTTGATTCCTAATTTTCTGCAATAACACAGAATCGTCCAGATTCACCTTACCGGCGATTTCCCTTAAGTGAATCTGATAAAGTGATCCGCTGGTCTGCAGCGTAACTAAGCCTAATTCCTCCATTACATCTAAAATTAAGCACAGAGCAGCGAAAGGTATCTTTTGCTCTAAACGAAAATATAAAACGTCAAGGCTGTAATTCCACCCTTTTTGTTCCCGAAGGTAACGGTAGACTACCGCAAACTGTTCCCGGTTAGGAAGCAGCTTTTCTGTTTTGTCATCAGAAAGGCCCTCGCCTCTTCTAGCGCCTTCATAAAGGGCTTGCTCCTGAAGTAAAGCCGCCTCATCCACACCGTGCAGCTTCAAATCTCGGATATGGATAGACAACGACGCCTCTCCCCGATATTCATTCCGTTCTAAAGTTACCGCCAAATCTAAAATATCCCCTGGCTGGTAAGGAAATTCCTCCGGCGTTACGGAAAAACGCATGGCGGTAATTTTGACCTTTTCCCGCTGGAAGGACAATCTCAAATGCTTCCGATTTCCGCATGGGGTAATCCCCGTTAACGTCATTGAATACAGACCAAATAACGGAGCGGGATTCCCGGTGCCAAAGGCTCTAACAGGGTAAGCTCCTCTACAATATCCAGCGAAAGCACCTGAGGCCGAAGCTTGCAATCCAGCAATAGCTTTGGGTAAGGCATCTGGGGATGCCTCTGAGCCGCATAAGCATTGATCGCTAAACGGAAATCATCGATCTTATCTGTCTTGATTGTGATGCCCGCAGCCATGGGATGACCTCCGAAACGGACTAAATGCTCCCGGCAGGCATAGACGGCATCTGAGAGCGAGAAGCCTTCTACGCTGCGCCCAGAGCCTCTGGAAAGCTCTCCTTCTCTGGAGATAACAACGCAAGGTTTTCCGTATTTTTCTACCACTCGTGAGGCGACGATTCCGACCACACCGGCGTGCCAGTTTTCTCCATCTACAACCAGAATCCGGTCAAATCTTCGCTCCGGATGTGCTTGTAAATATTCCTCAATCTGAAGGGCGATATCCCCCTCTATTTTTTGGCGTTGCTGGTTTTGCTCTCCGATTTCTCTTGCTAAGTCCTCCGCCTCGTCGGGATACTCGGAAAGGAGAAGCTTTACCGCTTGCCTGGAAGATCCTAACCTGCCTGCCGCGTTAATTCTGGGCACAAGAGAAAAGGCTACAGAGGTAGAAGTCAGTTTCTTGCCTTCTAAGCCGGATTCCGTGATTAGCGCCTGGATACCCAGTCGGTCTGTGCGGGAGAGCTGGGCAAGACCATGCTTTACCAACACTCTATTATCCTTTTCTAAGGGAACGATGTCCCCGATGGTCCCAATCGCAGCTAAATCCGAGTAATTTTCCAGGAGAGTGCTGAAGCCGCCGTCTTTACCTTCCAGTGCCGAAATCAATTGGAAGGTTACCCCCACGCCGGCCATATTTTTAAAAGGGCAATCACAATCCAGCCGATGAGGATCCACCACTGCGACCGCGGGAGGCAGTATGTCTCCCTGCTGCTGGTGATGGTCAGTAACTACCGTGTCTATATGTAAGGAATTGGCGTATTCTACCTCTCGGGCAGCGGCAATTCCGTTGTCTACTGTGATAATCAGGCGAACGCCAGCTCCGACAATTTTCGTACGGCATCTATATTCATACCATATCCCTCCGATTCACGTTCAGGGATATAATACATAACGTCGGCTCCTAAGGATTCCAAATAGGAATATAATAAGCTGGTTGAAGTTACGCCGTCGGCATCATAATCACCGTAGATGCAGATTTTTTCGAATTGATCCAGCGCCTGATGGATTCTTTCCACGGCTAAATCCATATCCTTGAGCAGAAAAGGATCAAACAGCTATCAGGAGTATTCAAAAAGCTCTCGATTTGCTCTTTGCTGTGAAAGCCGCGTATCACCAGCATCATCGATAAAAACTGGGATAATCCATATGTCTGTGCAATTGTTTTCGCTATTTCTTTATCCAGCGGCGCTGTCACCCATTGTTTCATACCAAAATCCACACCTACCCTATAAATAAATATTTTACCATTTTCCCTACCGTTATTCAAGCAAAAGAAAAAGCTCCCCGGAATCCCCGGAGAGCTTTTTAAATATTCTAATCAGCTTGAGGCATCCGCGACATCCACACTTACCGTATACTGGCCGTATGCCCAGCATCCTGAAGCGTCGTTTATGGAGAATGTAACCTCCATTTCCTTGTGCCCGGTATCCCGGTTTTCAAAATCAACCCTACCGCTAATCTTATCTGCGGTCAAAGCTTGAAGCTGATCATTAGGCCCTACAACCACCACGTCTACTTGATCGGAAAGTACTGTTGGATTCTTTCCGTCAGGAACATTGATACAGCTAAACTGATTTTTAGAAACAGAAAATGTCTTTTCGCTATAACCGGACAGATCAACTGTCACCGTTACCGTACTGGCGTTACTCAGATTTCTGCATCCGATTGGCAGTTCCACCTTTAATTCAAATTTATTATGATCTGGATTAATTTCCGCAAAATCAATCGGAGAAAGCTCTATAGACTTGAATTCCGCCATAGTAGCCTCAGGCCCGGCAATCTCTAAGGTGGACGGAGAAACCGTCACATCTGAGGAGTTAAAACCGGAAGGCATATTCTGGAAGACTGCCTTTACCGGAACAATCGCCCGCTTTAAAACCACGATGTCCGCTTGAACCTCCGTATTGCTGATGGTCAGCTGGTTATAATCCTCCGTACTCAACTGATTTCCTTCCGCATCATACAAGACAATAGGAACCGTCAGAGACTGGGATGAGGTCAGGGTCTCGCTAATCGTATAATCAGCCTGCACCTTATCAATTTTATTTACAATGCTTTCCGGACCGGAAACCGTTATTTTTTCAGGGGTAAACTTAGTGGTGCCGGCAAAATATTCCGGATCGGTTTTATATTGAATATTATCTGTAATTTCAAAAGACTGCTCTTTAAGCCGGTCTACCAAAACCTGAATTGTCTGTGGTACCAGGGAAGTCTGAGAAATTTCATATCCGCTCAAGGTGCCTTGCTGTTTCGCCGAGAGCACCAAGGTATAGGTCCCCGCTCTGTCGATCGTCCCGGCCTGGAGAGCAGTTACCAGAATATTTTCCTTCTGAACCTGGCTTACGATAAAGCTGGAGCCGGAAACAGAGACGCTGGCGGTCTGGTTATCATTAAAAACCATCAAATCGTTATCTTTGGCATTCTGAGACAGCTCGATGGTTACAGGGATATCGCTGATCACCTTATGGCTCTCCGTACTGGTGTTGGTTGCTGAAACTGTAAACCATAAAATAATAGAAACCAACACGGAAAAAATCATAACAAATTTATCATTATAAAAAAGGCGCCCTATACTAAATTTATTTTTTTTCATCTTTTTTCACCCTCCTGAAGGAAGAGAAAATCGGCCTGCGGTCGCCGTCCTCCGCCACATCGGGAAGGATTTCGTTTTCCAACGCACCCTTCAGCGTTTCTCTCGTATAATTACGGGTAATCACACCGTTGATTGCTAAAGAAATTGTCCCGGTTTCCTCGGAAACTACCAAGATTACCGCATCTGAATTTTCGCTCATTCCCACCGCAGCCTATGGCGGGTTCCCAAATCCACGCTTAGGGAATCATTTTTTGTCAGAGGCAGAATACACCCCGCCGCATAGATCATCCCATTGCGGATAATCATAGCGCCGTCGTGCAAGCGCCTTATTGAAAAAGATGTTCCCGATAATCTGCGCCGATGGATCGGCATTGACAATCGTGCCGGTATCCACAATTTCGCCGAGCTTGGTCTGCCGCTCAAAAACGATTAAAGCGCCGGTTTTAGATTTTTGGAAGGAGGCCGCCGCCTCTACGACCGCGTTGATGCATTTCCGCTCCTGCTGCAAAAGAGATTCGCCTTCCTTAGCGACACTGAAGGTTCTGGTGCCGATTTTGGTACGGCCGATATGCTCCAGCGCACGGCGGAGCTCCGGCTGGAAAACCACAAGCAACGCAATAATACCAAATTGGAAGAAGTTATCCAACAGGGTTTTGATCATTTTTAGATTCAACTGAGAACTGAGAGCCCATGCAATTATCATAATTAAAAGGCCCTTTACCAATTGTTCGGCACGGGTTTCCCGGACTAACTTAATTAAGCTATATATTAAAAAAGCCACAACGACAATATCCAGTACATCAACCGCGCGGAATTGCCGCATAAGTTCTAAAAAGGCATTGAAAATGTTAGTAATGAACTCCCCCATATTTGCCTTCTTTCCTTCGCCTAAACAAGCTGAATGTTTTTATTTCCATTTTATTTTAACATATCTGATGCGTTATGCAACCTTTTCCATACTATTTTTTTGCGATTTTTCCTACTACATTCACAAGAAAGTCAATTTCCTGCTCTTTGCTGAATACGGATGGACAGACCCTTACTGCGCCGGTTTCCAAGGTGCCGGCGAATTTGTGGGCCTCCGGCGCGCAGTGGATTCCGGCTCGAACAAAAATTTGATGCTGATTCAGCTGAGCGGCGGTCTCTTCACTGGGCATATCAGCGATATTAAAGGAAAGCAGCGGCACAAAAGCTGGAAATTCCGGCCTTGGCATGAATAGCTTTACTTTTTTTATCGACGACAATTTATCGTACAAGCGAAGCATCAATCTTTGTTCATGCTTTGCGATCGTTTCCGGCTTTATTTTAGAGACATATTCGATACCGGCCCGTAAGCCGGCGATTCCGGGCATATTAGGAGTACCGCTTTCCATGCGGTCCGGCATCGTTCCCGGCTGTATTAGGGAAATGGAGCTTGTTCCTGTGCCTCCCTCAATGATGGTAGAAAGCTTATCCCCATTGGGCGTAATAAGAAGGCCGGTCCCCATTGGGCCATACAAGCCTTGTGGCCAGCAGCACATAGATAATCAATCCGGCTGTCTTGAACATCGATGGGTAAAATTCCCGCAGTTTGAGCCGCGTCGACTAAAATCGGAATTCCATATTCCTTTCCCATAGCCGAGATTCTCTCAATAGGAAGACGGATTCCCCACACATTAGAAGCATGCATACAGACGATCAGCTTTGTTTTTGCGTTCAGCGCTTTTCGAAAGCCATCCAGAGTCGCGTCGCTGTCTCCGGGAACTACCTGCGCCTGGGTATAACTGACCCCTTGCTGGCGAAGCGCCTCCAAGGGCCGCATGACGGCATTGTGCTCTAAGCAGGAAACCACCACATGGTCTCCAGGCTTTAAAAGCCCCTTCAATACTATATTGATAGCGTGGGTGCAGTTTAAGGTAAACGCCACATTTTCCGGGCCTTCCGCATGAAATAGATTCGCCGCGGCGACCCGGCAGCGGTATTCCTCTTCTGCCGCAGCCATTGACATTTTATGGCCGCTTCTTCCTGGATTAGCCCCGTATTTTTGCAGAGCGGTCCGCACGGCGTTGGTTACTGCCATAGGCTTGGGATACGTGGTAGCGGCGTTGTCAAAATAGATCATGTGGACTCCTCCCAATCGGTTCTGCCCACTATTTTTATCCCATGGGTGCGCAGAAGATTTTCGGCCTCATCGATCCGTTTGGGAACATATAAGCTGTAGCCGCAGCCGCCGTTTCTTTCTATTTTAGGCGTCCTTTCTATATATGCCGCAATTCCATTGTTGATCAGCAGATCTCTAGCCTTCATCGCATAAGTGATGGAGCTGACCATAATCAAAGGCTTGCCCATAAATATCACCTCACTGTTTTAGGTTATAAAACAGTATATGCAGTGAAATGGATTCTGCTTATCCAAATCAAACAATTAAGCAGACCGCATGAGCGGCAATTCCCTCTAACGCGCCGGTAAAGCCCAGCCCTTCTTCTGTTGTCGCCTTTATGTTTATACAATCCAGAGAAATTTCACATGCCTTTGCTAAGTTTTCCCGCATTTGAGCAAGATAAGGCATCAGCTTTGGCCTTTGGGCTAATATGGTAGCGTCAATATTTTCTATATGGTAATTTTTCTTTTTCAGCAAATGACATACCTGTCTCAGCAGCTCCAGGCTGTCGGCGCCCAGGTACAAAGGGTCGGAATCCGGAAAATGCCTGCCAATATCTCCCAGGGCCGCCGCGCCTAATAAGGAATCCATAACCGCATGGGTAAGCACATCCGCGTCGGAATGACCCAGCAAGCCCTTTTCGTAAGGAATTTCCACACCGCCTAAAATCATTCTCCTTCCTTCCGTTAAACGGTGAACATCATATCCGTGGCCAATTCTCATGCGTCTTCCTCCCTCAACTGTAAAATATGCTCTCCCAACGCTAGATCATCTCTCGTAGTAATTTTTATATTTTCATAGGAGCCCATGCAGAGATGAACCCCCACTCCCAATTGCTCGACCAGCTGGCAATCGTCAGTATAATCGGCTCCCTCCTGTTCCGCTTTTTTCATAGCCCTTTGATAGACGGCTTTCTCAAACACCTGCGGCGTCTGCACATTCCACATCAGTGCTCGGTTGGGAGTCCCCTGCACATAGCCTTCCCCATCTACCACCTTAATCGTATCCTTTACCGGTACTCCCAGGGAGGAAGCGCCAAAACAAATACCGTCCGATACGGCTCTCTGAATATCCTCCGGGGTAATCAACGCCCGGGCGCCGTCATGAATGGCGAAATGTGTCGCCGCTCCGGCGGCCTTTATTCCTTGAAATACCGACTGCTGACGGGTTTTCCCGCCTGATACGACCGACGACAGCTTGCGGACACCGAAAATCTGTGCAATTTCCAGCATTTCTTCCTGTTCTTCCTTTCGGCATACGAGTACGATCTCCTGAATACAATCCGTATTCTCAAAGGCCAGCAGGTTCTTGCAATCACAGGCATTCCCTTTAAATCCAGCAGCAGCTTGTTTTTTCGGGTTCCCATACGGGTGGAGCCCCCGGCCGCTACAATTAAAGCTGTAACAAATGACTTCATATTTCCTCTCCTTGAAGTGCAGAAAAGCCAGAAGAAAAGAACTCTCTCCTGGCTTTTTTGATTCTTAGATTAGGCCTCCATGCCCAACTGCAACGCCTTTTTGTTGGCGTCGATCAGATGAGCCTTTCTAGGAGGTACACATTTTTCCACCGCTTTATAGAGGGCATCTTCCGTACAGAAATTGGTTTCATGGAAAAGCTTTCCTACCAAAATAATATTGGCAAGCCCCTTCAGTCCATTGTCCTCTGCGATTTTGGTAGCGGGTACATAAAACGCTGTTACGTCATCCCGTTCCACCTTCTTATTAATCAAGAAGCTGTCTACAATTACAATGGAGCCCGGCTCTACGTCATTGATAAATTTATCAAAGGACGGCAGATTCATTGCGATAAACACATTAGGATTAACCACTAAAGGAGAGCCGATAGGCTGGTCGGATATACAGACACTGCAGTTCGCTGTGCCGCCGCGCATTTCCGGGCCATAAGAAGGCAGCCAGGAAATCTCCTTTTCATCCATCAAACCGCCGTAAGCAATAACCTTTCCAGCGAAAAGGATTCCTTGCCCGCCGAAGCCGGCCAGAAGCATGTTCAAGTTCTTATTCGTGCTCATGCAGTCTCGCTCCTTTCACGCTGTCCTTGTAAACGCCCAAGGGATAATAAGGCAGCATATTGTCACGCAGCCACTGAAGCGCCTCAATCGGAGATAATCCCCAGTTGGTGGGACAGGTGGAAACCACCTCGACAATGGAAAAGCCCTTACCCTCAATCTGGTTCTGAAACGCCTTTTTAATCGCTTTTTTCGCGATATTAACGTTCTTCACACAGTCTACAGTAACACGCTGTGCCAGAGCCACGCCGTCCAGCGTCGACAGCATCTCGCAAACACGGACAGGATATCCGGCAACGTTTACGTCTCTGCCGTAGGGCGTGGTCTGGGTCACCTGGTTCGGCAGAGAGGTCGGTGCCATCTGTCCGCCGGTCATGCCGTAAATCGCATTATTGACAAAAATCACAGTGATGTTTTCACCGCGGGTAGCGGCGTGGACAGTTTCAGCGGTACCGATTGCCGCCAAGTCGCCGTCTCCCTGATAGGTGAACACCACATTCTCAGGCCTCGCACGCTTAATGCCGGTAGCAACCGCCGGCGCTCTGCCGTGAGGAGCTTCCACCATATCGCAGGCGAAATAATCATAATTCATCACAGCGCAGCCAACAGGGGCAACGCCGATTGCTTTTCCCTGAATTTCTAATTCGTCCATAACCTCCGCGACCAAACGGTGAATGATGCCGTGGGTGCATCCGGGGCAATAATGGAAGGGTACATCCAACAGGGATTCTGTCTTTTAAACACAACCGCCATTACAGAACACCTCCCGCTTTCTTGACCGCGCCCAGCACCTCAGCAGGAGTGGGAATCATACCGCCGGTGCGGCCGTAAAATTCTACCGGCTTCTGATCATGGATCGCTAAACGCACGTCGTCTACCATCTGGCCCATGCTCATTTCCACAGCAAGGAATTTCTTCACATGCTGAGCGGCTCTTTGCAAAGCGTCTGTTGGGAACGGCCAAAGGGTGATTGGACGGATTAAGCCCGCCTTTATGCCCTCAGCTCTCGCGGCGTTGACCGCGCTGCGGGCCACACGGAGGAAGCGCCGTAAGCCACGACTACGATATCTGCGTCGTCTACCAAATATTCTTCCGCCCTCTGCTCTGTTTTTTTAATGGTTTCATAGCGTTCGAAACGCTCTTTCACCAGCCGCTCCAGGTCGGCAGGCTTCAAATAGAGGGAATTCACCACATTATGGGGACGCTTGACTGATGCCCGGTCAGCGCCCAGGGTTTGTCGATCTTAGCGTTTTCCCCTTGGTCCTTAAACTCTACCGGCTCCATCATCTGACCCAGCATACCGTCGGCCAAAATCATGGCGGGCATACGGTATTTATCCCCCTAAATCAAAAGCTAGGGAGACAAAAATCCACCATTTCCTGCACGGTAGAAGGGGCGAAATCACTAAATCTGAA
>ENA-OQIR01000213-OQIR01000213.1-human-gut-metagenome-genome-assembly--contig:-NODE-213-length-27579-cov-3.808101_pt1 | contig 27579 bp, 35 predicted proteins | sample MGYA00242580_ERZ504745 | MGnify/ENA primary metagenome ERZ504745 (study PRJEB26092, sample SAMD00036214) | human gut metagenome | host: Homo sapiens | study: EMG produced TPA metagenomics assembly of...
ATTCAGGGACCGTACACATGGTGGAGTCAGCGAGGTCGTGCATTCGACAACAATGTCGCTGGAGAATCGACTACCAGTTCGCAACACCGGAACTTGCGGAAACGGCCTGCGGATTCGTGATCGATAAGCTCCGACCTACGACCTGCGCTGGTCCGATCATGCGCCGCTCAGCATTATGTATGACATTTAAGCCACTGTTTACCGTGCACAGACTGGGAATTGGAATATCACACCCCGATTCCCAGCCATATTAAGCATGGGTGCTAGGCTAGTCACGGTTGCAAACGTTATGAAATGAGGAACATCATGGGATTGTTTGGATTCGGTAAGAAGAAGCGTCAGAGCGAGGAAGCTCTTGAAGCGTCCGCCGAAGAAAACGAAGAGGCTGTCGACGCAGCTGAAAATGTTGACGAAGCTCAGGAGGGCGTGGCGCTTCCGAAGCCTTCCGCTGAATACGAGGGTCGCGGTGACAAGCATGGTCCGTGGGACGTGGAAGATGAGAACGTTCCTGATTACGACGAGTACCTCGATATGGGATCATATTATCTGCCGTTCCTGAAGGGCATTGAATTGCGCGTGAAAGCCAACCGTGCCACTCAGCAGGTTCTTGGCACCACCATCACCTATGGTTCCTCCAGCGTGGAGATTGAAGCGTTCGCGGCTCCGAAGACGCTCGGATTGTGGGATGACGTTCGCGCCGACCTGATTGAAGCCAACAAGGACGCGAAAGAAGTCGAAGGTGTGTTCGGCACCGAACTGGCATTGCCGGTCACCGTCAAAGGTGGGCGCAAGGTGCTTACCCGCATCGTAGGCGTCGACGGTCCGCGTTGGATGCTGCGTGGCATCTTCTCCGGCAAGGCCGCCACCGATCCTGAGGGTGAGGAAGCAAAGGCGTTGAACCAGTTCTTCGCCGATATTGTGGTGGAGCGAGGCGATGATCCGTTGGCGCCGCGCGACCTGATTCCCATGCATCCGCCGGTCGCTCCGGCCGAACGCAAGGCCGCGAAGGCCGCTGCGGAAGAGGCTGAGCAGAAGACCGAGATTCCAGGCAAGCCGAAGGGTCCATTCGACTCCGACCAGCAGGTTGAGGTCAAGACCACGCTGTCTCGTGGACCGATGTTCTCCGAAGTGCGCTGAGCCGCTCGAACCGATAACTAATACGTATGGCTGAAACCGAAGCAAAAAAACGAACCGGTCTTGGTGCGCTTGCCGATGCCGGTAATACTGACGATTTTTCCGTGATCGACGCCATTGGCGGTCCGAGAGGCGTCATCGAATCAATGCTGCCGGGCGTCGTGTTCGTGGTGTTGTTCGTCATCACGTCCAATTTGCAACTGACCATCGGCGTGTCCGCAGTGTTGGCCGTGCTGCAGGTGATCGTGCGCCTGTGCCAACGACAGTCCGTCATGGGAGCGGTATCAGGCTTGCTGGCAGTAGGTATCTGCCTGATTTGGGCATGGAACAGTCACGAGGCACGTAACTATTACATGTTCGGATTCCTGACCAACGCCTTTTACGTTATTCTGCTGACGATTTCACTGCTGGCCCGAGTGCCTGGCTTAGGATTGGTCATCGAGTTCATCAGAACGTTACCGACCGAACATTTTCGTGCCTGGCTTGCCGATTGGCGAGGTGACAAGCGCTCAATCGCGCCTATACCATCATCACCGCGATGTGGATCGGGGTGTTCGCGCTGCGTCTGATCGTGCAGGTGCCGCTCTATTTCGGCAATCACGTCGGCTGGCTGGGAACGGCGCGTCTGCTGATGGGCATTCCGTTCTGGGCGCTCGCGATCTGGGTCTCGTATCTGATCGTGGCGACGCCAATGCACCGGCATAAGATGGTGCAGGAAGCTTCCGAAGACGATGCTGAGGCAGCACAAACCACCGAAATGAGGGAAGAACACTGATGGAAACAACCATCCGCATTGAACGGTACGCCGACCAAGGCCGTTGTGTCGGTCATATTGACGGACGTGTTGTGTTCGTGCGATTCGCATTGCCCGGAGAACTGGTCCGTGTCGCATTGGACGAGCCACATGATCGTGAGGATCGCTTCTGGACGGGCGAAGTGGTGGAAGTGCTCGAGGCGAGCGAAGACCGTACTGATCCAATATGGTCATTGGCAGGCCCCCTTGCCATGGGCGGTGGCGTCGGCGGCGCCGATCTGGTGCATGTGTCGCTTGCCGGGCAACTCAAGTGGAAAGCCGCGTCGGTTGCGGAACAGATGGCAAGACTCGGCCACGTTGATACGGAAGTGCCCATTGAGCGTATGCCGGAAGACGATGCGGAGCAAGGTCTGCATTGGCGTACTCGCATCGAGATGATCGCTGATGCAGATGGCCGTCCGTCGATGCGCCGTCGGGGCACGCATGTGCGCGTTCCGATTGATACCATGCCGTTGGCCAGCCGTATGTTGCTGGAAGTGGCCGAGCGTGAGCATGTATGGGAGGGTGGCTTCGAGCCGGGTTCCCAGATTCGTCTATCTGTTCCGGAACCTCGCGATAATGCGCCGATTCCAGACAATTACGCCGTGCTTGTGAACGGTGAGGTGGTTGCTGGAAGCCGTGAGCTTACGGAAAAGGTGACTGTTGCCGGCCGTGCATTCGAATACAACGTGGATGCAGGCGGTTTCTGGCAGATGCATAGGCATGCGCCGATTGCTTTGACCAACCATGTGATTGATTTGGTACGCGGCGAGCTCGACGGCGCCAAATCCGCATGCCTGTGGGATTTGTATTCCGGTTCAGGTCTGTTCACGCTGCCGTTGGCTACGCTGACGGCGGAGCGCACTCGCATGTTGAGCGTCGAAGGCGGCAAAACCGCGGTAAGGAACGCGCAGCGTAATTTGAGGCACATTCATCTGGCAACGTCGATGCACGTGTGGGCGATGTGGCGAAAACACTTGCCAACGTGCGCAATGATCTCGCCAAACCCGATGTGGTGGTGCTTGATCCGCCGCGTGCCGGCGCTCGTGCGAAAGTGTGCAGGCAGATTGCCGAAGCCGAAGCGAAAAGCGTGGTCTATATCGCATGCGATCCGGCAAGCCTCGCCAGAGATACTGCCACACTCGTGTCGCTGGGCTACGAATTGGCGGATATCCGCGCATTCGACATTTACCCCATGACCCATCATGTTGAGACTGTGGCGCTGTTCAGAAAGCACGAGCAGTGAGCATGCCGTTATTCGCACGTCGTGCGTTTTATGGAATGACCGCGATTGCGTTGCCTTGCGCGTCGCTATCTGGTTGCGTGCCGTCGAATGCCGCGGTGGGGATACGCAATCTCCCGGTACCGCGGTGGCGCACTCCATGGAGGATCGTGACAGCCTGTCCATCGCCATGATTGGATCGGATGATGTCACTGCCGATTCCATGGCAATGGATGCCATGAAAGCCGGTAAGCTCAAGCCGGTGTACATTACCGTCTCAGGCACTGTGGACGCGCAATCCACCGCGCAGCAAGGCGTGCGTGACATGGCGCAACGCAAGGCCGACCTCATTGTCATCGCAGGAATCGACGTGGACAAAACCAATGCCGAAAACTGGAATGATGCTTTGGAAACCGCAAGAAAAGCGGGCGTTCCAGTGGCGCTTCTCGATCCTATCGCTGTGCCGGAAGACAACAGACTCTATGCGGCAACCATGACCATCAACGACCGCATGTCCGACGCGACGCCGCTCGACGATGCGGTCGTGGCCGTAGCCAACAACGATCCCCACGACCGTGAGATGCTGGTGACTACAATCGACCACTGACATGGCTCTGTGCCTTGCCTACGTGAGATGGATGCCAAATCAGTGCTCGGCGAGTACCCTGAAAATTCCCTGATTTTTACCTGTGTTTCACAAGAAGTTGACCAGAAAACGGGACTGTGACGGTAGTCTGGCAATTATGAGCGAAAGTCGAACAATGCCTCCCATCGAAGAGACGGGGCTAACACAAGGCGAAGTGATCACCCTCAAAAAAAGCGGACTGGATAACACAGTCAAAGCATCGACTTCGCGATCTCTTGTCGACATCGTGCGAGCCAACGTGTTCACCCTGTTCAACGGCATCATTTTCGCCGCCATGGTCATGGTACTGATCACCGGTTCGTGGAAAGACGCGGTGTTCGGTCTGATCATCATCATCAATACCGGCATCGGCATCTGCACCGAACTGAAAGCCAAACGTACGCTTGACAAACTATCGATTCTGGTGGCCTCCGATTACCTTGTGCATCGCGACGGCAAAGACGTTGAAGTACCACACAACGATATCGTGCTCGGTGATCTCATGTGGATCCGCTCCGGCGAACAGGTACCCGCGGACGCACAGATCGTGCACACTTGGACTGGAACTGGACGAATCCATGCTCACCGGCGAATCACGGACCGTACGCAAAGGCGAAGGCTGCGACATTTTCTCCGGATCCACCGCCATCTCCGGCATGGCATTGGTGAAAGTCACCGCCACCGGGGAACACAGCTACGCAGCCAAACTTACCGCACAGGCAAAGGTCTACAAGAAAACCGTATCCGACCTAAACAAGGGCATCAATACGATTCTGAAATTCATGACCTTCCTGGTGGTGCCGCTCTGTGTGCTGCTCATCTGGTCGCAGGTACGCACTGTTGGCGGCTGGAATGCGGCCATCTCAACCGGTGAATGGCGTTCCGCAGTCATTTCCGCAGTGGCCGGTGTGGTCGGTATGATCCTGAAGGCCTGGTGCTGCTCACCTCGCTGAATTTCGCGCTCGCAGCCATTCGTTTGGCACGTAAGAACACGCTGGTGCAGGAGCTGGAATCCGTGGAGACTCTCGCTCGTGTGGATTGCCTGAACCTTGACAAAACCGGTACTGTCACCGACGGCACCATCCGACTTGATTCCGTGGAATTGCTGGATATTCGAAGCGCCGGCACTATGTGCGGCAACGTGAATGAGCATGACGTCAAACAGGCTCTATTCGACCTATCGAACGAAGGACAGCCCAATGGTACAGGACAGGCGATTCTGTCTGGACTACGGGAACAGGGATTTGCGGACGGCACTGTCGAGGCACGAGTACCGTTCTCGTCGGCGCGCAAGTGGAGTTCGATCTATGACGGCAATGCAGTATGGACGATGGGTGCGCCGGAAGTCATTCTTTCCCAAATCGATGGCGACCATGCCGACATACTCAAGCAAGTCAATGATTTCGCCAACGACGGCAACCGTGTGCTACTGGTCGCGCGAATCGACGGTGCAGCGCCCGACGATTACGAAACCAATCCAAAACTCAATCCGGCATCGTGCCCTGTCGCATTGGTGTGCTGTTCCGAACATATTCGCGCCGATGCCGAAGAAACGCTTGCATGGTTCCGTGAACAAGGCGTGCGTTGCCGCATTATCTCCGGCGACAATCCTGTAACCGTCGGCGCGATCGCAAGAAAAGTGCATCTGACCGGCGAACATGAACCACGATTCATGGACGCGCGTGAGTTGCCTGCCGACATTACGGAACTGGCGCAAGTACTGGAAAACGTGGATGTGCTTGGGCGTGTGCTGCCCGATCAGAAAAAGGCGATCGTGGAGGCGTTGCATGCGGGTGAGCATGTGGTGGCGATGACCGGCGACGGCGTGAACGACGCGCTCGCCATCAAAGAGGCCGATCTGGGTATTGCGATGGGCAATGCTGCGCCCGCCACCAAGGCCGTGGCACAGGTGGTGCTTGTCGATTCGAAGTTCTCACATCTGCCCGATGTGGTGGCGCGAGGGCGTCAGGTTATGGCCAATATGGAACGTGTGGCAAGCCTATTCCTCGTGAAAACCGTGTATTCCGCACTGATTTCGTTGGGTGTGGTGTTGACGCAGATGCCATTCCCGTATCTGCCTCGCCACATCACATATGTGGGTGGATTGACGATTGGCATGCCGGCATTCATTCTTGCGTTGGCTCCGAACACGCGTCGTTATATTCCAGGATTCCTGAAACGCGTGCTGCATTTTGCCGTGCCCTGCGGTGTGGCGGTCGGATTGTCGATTTTGTCCACGTCGTGGCTGCTGCCGATATTCATGAAATGGAATGTGCAGGATTCGGGTGCGCAGTTGGCGATGCTGCGTGGCGTCAACGCGATTATTCTGCTCATGATGGGAGTGTTCGTGCTTGCGCGGGTGGCAAAGCCGCTGCATTCGTGGCGTGGCATATTGGTATTGGCCTTTGCCGCAATTGGATTCGGGGGCGTGCTCGTAAAACCGGTGGCGAATTTCTTCGCGCTGGTGGTGCCGACCGGGCAGATGCTGGCTGCGACGACGGTGGCAATGGTGCTTTCGGCGCTCGTGTTCTTGGTGTGTTTGCGTTTGGTGCCGAAAATTCTGAGTATTGTCCCATACTTTAAGAAGACACGCCAGAGCTGAATTAACTTGACTGTATCGTAGGCAACGAATAATCAGCTGTGTTATACAGCCAAGAAGCTCGGAGGTAGCATGTCTGTGCGCGACGACCAGCTCGACACCTTGAAGGTGGACGGCAAGGATTATGAATATTACCGCATCGCAGATCTGCCGGGCATCGATCATCTGCCGTATTCGTTGAAGGTTCTCGCAGAGAACCTGGTACGTAACATCGATGGCGCCAACATCACGGATGATCATGTCAAGGCACTGTTGGATTGGAATCCGGCTGCACAGCCGAGCCATGAGATCCAGTTCACCCCGTCCCGTGTGGTCATGCAGGACTTCACTGGCGTGCCCTGCATCGTGGATCTCGCCACCATGCGTGACGCGGTCAAGGATCTTGGGGGAGACCCGGAGGTCATCAACCCGCAGGTACAGTCCGACATGGTCATCGATCATTCCGTACAGATCGACAAGTACGGTATCGCCGACGCGGTCGAACAGAACATGGACATCGAATACCAGCGCAACGGCGAACGCTACCAGTTCCTGCGCTGGGGTCAGCAGGCATTCAAGAACTTCCGCGTGGTACCGCCGGGAACGGGCATCATCCACCAGGTCAATATCGAATATCTCGCCAAGGTCATCATGACCAAGGTTGAAGAAAACAGCGGCAAGACTCTTGCCTATCTTGATTCCTGCGTGGGTACCGACTCGCACACCACCACCGTCAATGGTTTGGGCGTACTTGGCTGGGGCGTTGGCGGCATTGAGGCCGAAGCGGCCATGCTTGGCCAGCCGATTTCCATGCTGGTGCCGCGTGTCGTTGGTTTCAAGCTGACCGGTTCCATTCCTGAAGGCGTCACCGCCACTGATGTGGTATTGACCATCACCGACATGCTTCGTCAGCATGGTGTAGTCGGCAAATTCGTGGAGTTCTATGGCGAGGGCATCGCCTCCGTTCCGCTGGCCAACCGTGCCACCATCGGCAATATGGGTCCGGAATTTGGTTCGACTTGCGGCATTTTCCCAATCGACGGCGTCACGCTTGACTATCTGCGTTTGACCGGTCGTTCCGAAGAACAGATCGCGTTGGTCGAAGCGTATGCCAAGACGAACAAGCTGTGGGGCGACACCACTGATCCGAACTACGTCGAACCGCAGTATTCCGAATATCTGGAACTCGACCTCGGTACTGTCGTGCCGTCGATCGCGGGACCGAAGCGCCCGCAGGATCGCATCAAACTGTCTGAATCCAAAGCGAAATTCGCCGAAACATTGCCCGCGTACGAAACGGACAAGACCGTGCAGGAGCCGGTTGCCGTTTCCACCGACTTCCGCGGCGACTTCGACATCACCAACGGTGATGTGGCGATTGCTTCCATCACCTCGTGCACGAATACGTCCAATCCGTCCGTGATGATCGCAGCCGGTCTGATTGCACGCAACGCGCATGCCAAGGGTTTGAAGCCCAAGCCGTGGGTCAAGACCTCGCTCGCACCGGGCTCTCAGGTTGTGGCCGACTATCTTAAGGCGGCTGGCTTGCAAGACGATCTCGATGCGCTCGGCTACCAGCTGGTCGGTTTCGGCTGCGCCACCTGCATCGGCAACTCCGGCCCGCTGCTGCCGGAAATCTCCGAGGCCATCAACGCCAACGATCTGACCGTCACTTCCGTGTTGTCGGGCAACCGCAACTTCGAAGGCCGCATCAGCCCGGATGTCAAGATGAACTACCTGGCATCCCCGCCGCTCGTCATCGCCTATGCGCTCGCAGGCACCATGGATTTCGATTTTGAAATCCAGCCGCTTGGCAAGGATTCCGATGGCAACGACGTGTATCTGAAGGATATCTGGCCGACCAATAGCGAGGTCGCCGCCGTGGTGGACGGTACCGTCAGCCGTGAGATGTTCCTGAAGGATTACGCTTCCGTGTTCGAGGGCGACCGTCGTTGGAAAGGACTTGACGTTCCGGAAGGCGAACTGTTCGCATGGAATGAGGATTCCACTTATGTGCGTAAGCAGACGTTCTTCGATGGCATGAAGGCTACTCCTGATCCGGTTGAGGATATTCATGGTGCGCGTGTGCTTGCTCTGCTTGGTGATTCCGTGACCACCGATCATATTTCTCCGGCTGGCGCATTCAAGGCTTCCAGTCCTGCTGGCAAGTACCTGACCAACCGTGGCGTCGAACCGAAGAACTTCAACTCCTATGGTTCCCGTCGAGGCAATCATGAGGTCATGTACGTGGCACGTTCGGCAATATCCGACTGCGCAACCAGTTGCTCGCGTCCGTGGGGGAAGAGGTCACTCCGGGCGGTTTCACCTACGATTTCCTTGACCAGAAGCCGACCACGATCTTCGAAGCATCCCGCGACTACATCGAACATGATGTTCCGCTGGTGGTGCTCGCAGGCAAAGAATACGGCACCGGTTCCTCCGCGACTGGGCTGCCAAGGGAACCGTCATGCTCGGCGTCAAAGCCGTCATCACCGAAAGTTTCGAACGTATCCATCGTTCGAACCTGATTGGCATGGGTGTGCTGCCGCTGCAGTTCCCCGCAGGCGAGTCCTATGAGAGCCTCGGCCTTGATGGCACCGAAACGTACGATATCGCCGGTGTTGAAGAGCTCAACAATGGCGTCACCCCGAAGACGGTTCATGTCACTGCCACCCATGGTGACGGTTCCACGACCGAATTCGATGCGGTCGTGCGCATCGACACTCCTGGCGAGGCCGACTACTACCGCAACGGAGGCATCCTCCAGTACGTGCTGCGCAATCTCATGAAATAAATATCAAATGATTGAGATCGGCAAGTGACAAAGCCCGTGTCGCACTGCGCAATGCAGTATGACACGGGCTTTGTTGATGTCGGATTGTTCATGCGTTTGATGCTGCGGCGGAATCGGTTTGTCGCGTCACATTGTTGACCCAACGATACTTCCGATAATGCAGCAAAGCGGGAATCATCTTGAGGCATTCATCGGTATTCAGCAAAGCATAGACCGCCAATACCGGTAGTTTCCATACGAAAGCCGCCAACAGGCCGACCGGTACGACAATCAGCCACATAACGATCGCATCGCAGACAAGTCCGAACCGGGAATCGCCTCCGGCAGGGAAAATGCCGGCGATAGTCAGATTGGTCATGCACCCGCATGCCGCATAATAGGCGCAGATAAACAGCATAACTGACAGATAATGCGTGGCCTGCGGCGTCAATCCCGCCCATTGCAATGCCAAAGGACGTACCGCGATAATCAACAGGCCGGTTCCAACGCCAACTGCTGCCACCAGTACACAGAGCCTATCGCCCATAACCTTCGCCTGATCGAAAGCATTGCGGCCAAGCAGATTACCGACAAGAATGCCGCCCGCATTGCCAAGGCCAAGACTCAAACAGACCAACAGATCCTTGACGATATTCGCAATGGAATTGGCCGCCACCGCATCCGTACCAAGATGACCCATAATCACGGTGTACATGGTGAAACCGCAACCCCAAACCAGCTCATTGCCCAGCACGGGCAGACTATACTTCCAAAAATCCTTCTGCAACGCCACATCCGGATGCAGCATCATCGACAACCGCAAACGTGTGCGACCATTGCGGCTGGCTACAAGCACAGACCACACCAGTTCAATGGCACGGGAAATCACCGTGGAAATCGCAGCGCCGAAAATACCCAATGCAGGTAAACCGAACCAACCATAGATCAGCACCGCGTTCAGCGCAACATGTACGATCACGCCAACCGTGCTTATCGTCATTCCGGTGACCGCCGCACCCACATTCTTCATCAGACACAAATACATCTGCGACAAACCGATGAACAGGTACGAAACCGACGAAACCCGCAAATACTGTGAGCCGATGGCAATCAGCGTTATGTCGTTCGTCATAATCGACATCAACGTTTCCGGAATGAGTAGCGTCAATGCGAAAAACACCAGCGACAATCCGCCGGCATACAGCATGATGAACGCCAATATGCGTTCGACGGCATTCGTGTTGCCCGCACCCCAATACTGGGCCACCAGAATACTCATGCCAAGCGTGAGCGCGGCAAGACACAAACTGAAAATGAACTGGAACTGCGTGGCAAGAGACACTGCCGACAGCTCGTTTTGACCAACGTTCGTCAGCATAAGTGTGTCGGCGCACGATGACAGCGCCAGCATTAGTTGTTGAAACGCGATGGGCAGGGCGAGCGTCAACGTCTGTCGAAGAAACTCGCTCCAAGTGATGGAAGATTGCATGATGATGTGAGGATGGTTGGTGCGTGTAGGAAATGTACGAGAAATACATTGATGGGGTGCGGGCGATGATAGCCAATGTCCGCACCCGAGTGAAATTGCGGTGCGTGAACTAACGATTTACTGAATCGAACCCTTCCAAGCGTGATATTCCGCTGCCTTGCCTTCCCAATATTCGCGGTCGGCATCGGTGATCTCACGGATCACGTGACATGGATTGCCGACTGCCACCGAATGCGAAGGAATATCCTTGACCACTACCGATCCCGCGCCGATCACCACATCGTCACCGATGGTAATGCCGGGGCCGACCACCACATTGCCGCCGAACCAGACATCATTGCCGATGGTGATCGGGCGTGCACCTTCCGGCCCAGAGGAACGTACGGCCGCATCAATCGATGATACGGCGTGTACAGGCCCACGCGAGGTCCGAAAAAAAACGCGGTCGCCGATGGTGATGCGTGCCACATCAAGGAAAATGCAATCCATATTGGCATAGAAATTCTTGCCGATGAACGTGTTGCATCCATAATCGCAATTGAACGGTGGCTCTACGAATCCGCCTTCTCCAAAGGCACCGAACAATTCGTGAAACAGCTCGTCACGTTCCTTGAACGCGTCGTACTTGGATGTGTTGATGGCCTGCACCAAGCGACGTTTGCGCATATTCGCGTCATGCTGTTGTGGACTATCGGCCACATACAGTTCACCGGAGAGCATGCGCTCCCACTCATCTGCGCTGGCTGCTTTGCAGTATCTGCCATGGTAATGCTCCTGTGTTATGAGTCGTGCGATAGCATGCCGCACGCCCCTTCTGGTCAATAATGGTCTTACGCATATCATTCAATGGCATGATTGCCCGGCAACACAGTATCTGCCTGTATTATCGTTCCCAGAATTTGCATTATTTACCGAAATGGTGGAATACAGTGGTGAATGATATGGCATGCGATATGACCGTGACGCAAGCAGAAAGCGCGGCAACAGGCGGTTTGAACGTTTCTTGTGTATGCATGCCGATCACTGGATGGGGACGTTTGCCCAATGGTGCGGAAATGGTGCAATACGACGCTCCGATGTTCTTCTCATTCACCGAGCATTCGTTATTGAGCCAATATCCGAACATGCGTGCGGAATGCCATTGGCATATCGATTTCGAATTCACTTACATTATGCGCGGCCATATGTGGTATTTCGTGAATGGCGAAACAATCCGCCTCGATGAGGGGCAAGGCATATTCGTTAACTCGCGACAACTGCATTACGGTTTCACCAAAGACAATGCGGAATGTGAATTCTCATGCACATTGCTCAATCCCACGCGAATGGGCGCGCCCAATGCGGTATACGAACGATTCATAGCGCCGATTCTGGCGGATTCATCAATGCCATATATCGTGTTCGATACCGACAGCGAATATGGTAATGCGTTGGTTGACGGCATCAGACGAATCCATCGCGCGAAATTCGGCTGTTCGACATGCAACGAACATCCGGCGTTGTCTGGTCTGGTTTCTTCTGAATTCGTTTCATCCGAACCGGTTGACATGCTGTATAGAAAGCTGTGGTCCGATAGTGAATCGTTGACTGTACTGAGTTGTTTCTATGCCATGGTACGAGCATTGACGGCGTTTGCGGAGGAACGAGAAGGGGATGGTTCTCGTGTTGGTGGCGTTGATGAGGCGAAAATTGCCGCGCTGCGCAGCATGATTGATTATGTGCAACAGCATTATCATCAACGGGTTACGTTGGCGCAGATTGCTGCTGCGGGGTGTGTGGGACGCACGCAATGCGCGGTGTTGTTTCACGACATGGTTGGGCAGTCGCCAATTGAGTTTGTGAATGATGTGCGCGTTCGCGCTGGCGCTGAATTGCTGGCGACCACGCAATTGCCGGTTGCGGAGATTGCGGTGCGGGTGGGATTCTCACGTTCGTCGTTTTTTGCGCGAGTGTTTCAACGATATATGCATGTTACGCCATCGGCTACCGCAGAAGCATGCGCAGATAAACGCGTTTTTGCGGTAGGCCGACGGGGTACGTGATCAGTGCAATGCTGAAGACATATGTGATCGCCTATGTTATTTGGCGAGTTGTGTGGTAGCGGGGGAGGCGAGTGTTGGCCTTGTGCGTCGGATGCGTCCGAAAGTGAGGCCAAGACAGATAAAAGTCACTCCGAACAGTGCTACCAAGCCAATGGATGATGCCCATAGGCCGATATTCACGCCGGTGGATGCTGCGGTGCCAATGCCGAACACCTGATCGATTGATGTGCAGAACCATCATCCGGGCAACAGCTTACCGATGGTGATCATGGGATCCGGCATCATGTCCACAGGAAATGACATGCCGGAGGTGAACATGACCAGCAGGGCGAACACGTTGACGAAGCCATTCGTCGCCATTTCGTTGAAGCCTGCCGATCCCAGCAGAAAGCCGCATGCGATCGCCATGAACGTGTAAGTCAGCAGCGACACGAACGACAGTCCGACATTCATGACGGTGAGCCCGTCAAAGGAGACTCCAGCCAACACCATCAGCAGAAACGTTACCGCAGTGTAGGCCACGCATACCAGCAGACCGAACGCTCCGCATGTCAACATTTGCGGCGCTTCCAACGATACCGTGCGTGCGGGCGACGAGTAGAGTCTGCGCCTGATCTCACTGTCGTTGAACGTGCTGACCACCAGGAACGTGCATATCGGCATGACCAGCAGCAACGGATACAGGCCGGTTTTGATCGTGCCCGCGAATGCCGACGCACCCGGTTTGGCTATGCTTTCATCTTCGGAAGGCGAAGACACCACGGCGATATGCGATTGTTTCGTATCGTCGTTGGCAATATCCAATACCGTTGTCATGGCTGTGCCGAGTTCGCGTTGCGATTGCGGCAGGCAAGATAGGAGGTACGCGTCAAAGAAAGGAATTCGTTGACTTCCAGCTGGGCCAGGGATCCAGCGCCGGAAGCATAGCTGACCACGGTGTCAATGGTTGGCTGCACATCCGTGCCGCCGTCAGCGTACTGCAAATAGTGCTCGGCGAAACCGTTTGGCACAATCGCAATCAAATCAACATAATTCGATGCGACAGCCTGCTGCAATGATACAGAATCGTCGTCAATGCCGACCATCTCACCATCCAAGGCGAGATAGGAACGCAATGATTCCGCCACATGCTCAGCGTTGTTATCACGGTCGATCACTGCGATACGGGCTGCTTTCGGCTCATACGTCGACGATCCGGTAGCTGAGGAGCCTCGCATGATCTGCCAGCTGATGGAGAGCATCATCGTGCCGATCAGCACCAAGTAGATGATCACATATAATTTGCGTGCCTTGAGAATGCGCATCGCAGCTTTACAGGTGTTCATAACGCTGCCTCCTCAGCAGAACGGTCGCCACGGCAAGGCAGACCAGGCTCATTGCAGCCAGCACGCCCACCGTGGTGAGGAACGGCAGGAAACTGTCGTAATACAGAATGTCGTAGAACAGGTTCGTTACCTGCTGTGCCGGATTCAATGTGCTCAATATGGGCGCGTGCTGCGCTATCTGATCGCTCAGAGCCATGGCGAACGAACCATACAAACCGGAAAACAGTGAAAGGATGCAAGCCAGAGCCGTGCACAATCCCTGCTTGGCGCCTACGGGAATACCCGGCAATGCGCCGATTAATGTGCCAAACGCGCTCGTGGCGAACGATGCCATCAAACATGCGCACAAACCTGCCCATTCACGGCCGCCAAGGGAGATCTGACAACCGAAACGGATGTACAGCATGTCCACGGTCAGACTTAGGAACGAGCAGATCCAGCTGGAAAGAAAACCGGCAAGTAACTGCTGCAATTTCGGCAGGGGAGCGACGGAACGTCGGATGCCAAGCGCCGAAAGATTCGCCTGCGCCATCGACACCGCGTTCACGGCGAGATTCATGGCCATCATCGCAACCATGCCAAGCAGCGCGTAATAGTAGCGTGCGGTGCTGCTCGGTTTGAAATTCGTCAACTGGATTTCTTTCGTGAACCCGCTTGACGATCCGATACTGCCGGTGAATGCGTCATCCAGCAAAGCCGACGGATTATGCTGCACGGCATTGACCACCACGTCGGTGTTGCGATTGTACAAGTCCACGATATTGCCCAATACCGTCAGGGAAATGTCCAAGCCGCTGCTTGATGCCATCGCATCCGTGACGGACGATTGCGTGCCTGCGAAATGGCCAACTGCAGTTTCCCTTCGCCGTCGACGGATAGCGCGCCTTGCGCCTTCCCGTCGGAAAGCAGCTGATTCGCGGCCTGCACTGAGCTGGTTTTCGTGGCCGTGATGAGCTTTGGCATGGCACCATCACCACTATTGGCCTTTTCATGATCGCCGTCGGAGCCGGACGAAATGCCGTCAACCAACGTTTGCGCGCCAGAGGAGGCGCGCCAATCGTCATTGTCGACCACGACGACATCGATCGTGTGCAATTCGTAACTTTCTGCGATATTACCGAACATGCCGTTGAACATGGTCGCCAGAATGATGGGAAAAGCGAACAGCCAGAACAGTTGCGACTTTTCCCTGAAATGAAGTTTCAGATTGATCAGCAGTGTCTGCAGCATAATGTCAAACCTTTCGGATCATGGTTTCCATTAGTCGCGCAATGCGGTGCCGGTCAGCTCGAGGAACACGTCGTTCAGCGTCGGCTGCCGGGAGGAAAGATGCCCGATATTCGTGCCGTTGGTTTTCAGCAACGTCAGCACGTCAAGAAGATTGTGATCGCCTCGGCGGCAACGTACCGTCAATTCATGACCGTCATAATCGGCGCCGACCACACATGGCAGCGCTCTCAGCTCTTCCAACGTCTTCCGTGTGCCGGACTCATCGTGAGTACCGCCCAAGTCATCGGTTTCCACACTGATACGTTCGCCGGTGTCGATCATCGCCTTCAACTCGTCGGCGGTGCCCAAGGCCAAATGCCTGCCATGATCCATGATGAGAATGCGGTCGCAGATCTGCTCGACCTCCTCCATGTAATGGCTCGTGTAAATCACCGTCGCGCCTTCGTGGTTAAGACGCTGAATGCCCTCCAGAATCGCATTGCGGCTTTGCGGATCGACGGCGACGGTCGGCTCATCGAAGAAAATCAGATCCGGCTTATGCGCCACACCGCATGCGATGTTCAATCGACGAAGCAAACCTCCCGACAATTTCGACGGACGGAACTTGCGGTAATCGCGCAAGCCCACGAAATCCAGCGCATCCTCAACCAGCGCATGACGGCGTGCCCTGTCAGGCACATACAGCGAGCAGAAATAATCGATATTCTCCTCAACCGTCAACTCATTGAACACAGCCACATTCTGCGGCACAATGCCGATGCGGCGTTTCAGCGCATAACTAGTCGGGCCAATCGGTTCGTCAAACACACGTACCGTGCCTCATCGAACGTCAACAACGCGAGAATGCAGTTAATCGCTGTGGTCTTGCCGGAACCGTTCGGTCCAAGCAAACCGAAAATCTCACCTTCACGCACGTCAAGGTCGAAATAGTCAAGCGCCAGCATATCCCCATACCGTTTGACCAGCTTCGACACCTTGACCGCGCTGCTGGAGCTCTCACCTGTTTGCCTTTCCGTACGCTCGCTCATCGGCTCTCCTTACCTCGCATGTTCCAACAGCGATAACCGCCGTTTACGATATGATTCCATTGTCTCCGACCAAACGGCGACGACATGGTGTCTGAGGTCATAAACCTGGCGCAACACAGCCATATGGAAGATGACAAATGTCACCTTCGTGGCAAAGATGGCCCGCAACGGCGGCAACGTACACTACGCTGGTAAGACATAACCACAAGAAGCGTCGACGATGGAGGAAGGCATGCGGCGATTATTGCTTCAAGCCATATTCTCACGTTCGGGCTGATCGCAAACCTGTATATCGTCGGAGACGTATCGGCTGAACTGGTATGCGGCGCGTTGCTGGGCATATGCTGTGCCTCGGTAGGGGAATACGCGCGCTCGTCGGCATGGACCATCGCCATACTGTTGATGTTGGATTGCGGCGCATGCTTCACGCCATCATGGGGCGCGATGATGCCGGTTGCCGCATACAACGCGGCCATGCTGCCCGCCATATCACAGAACGTCGAACAACTCCGTGCGGGACGGAACCATGCCGGCTTGCGTTCGCAATTGCTGAGCATGCCACAATACGATGCGATGCAAATCACGACGGTCATCGCACGATGGGCGTGGATCATTCCCGTAGTGGCGACCTTGGTCCGTTGCCGTAATGCAGGCGCGCATGCGGATGATATGGGAGCTGCATTCATCGCCGTACTGATGGCATTGCATATAGTGTTGGGATTCATGGTTGGCCTGTTGTGCGCGCGCAATGTCACGCTCACCCGGCAGAACAAGCGGCTTCAGGATTCCAAACGTGACCAGATCCGCCGACTGCGCTCGCAATTGGCGGAAAGCGAGGAAGATCGCGCCGCATCGGTTCGTGTGGCCACGCTCGCGGAGCGTACACGCATAGCGCGCGAGATTCATGACAATGTCGGCCATATGCTTACCCGGGCCATCATGCAGTCCGAAGCGGCTCAAGTGGTGGCTCAGGTTTCTGGACAGGAGCAGGCGGCTCAAGGGTTCGCGCAGATTCACGACACGGTGGGCGAGGCGATGACGTTGGTGCGGGGCGCGGTGCATGATCTGAAAGACGAAGGCACGGATTTCGTGGCGCAGATTGAGGCGTCCGCGCATGGTTTGGACGATTCCAGTACAGTGAACGTCACCTTGAGCAACGGCATCGATGCGGCTCCGGCTGCGGTGTCACGCTGTTTCGCCACGACGATTCGCGAGGCGTTGAACAATACGATTCGCCATAGTATGGCGCGCAATGTCGATATCACCTTGCGTGATTTTCCTGCGTTATGGCAGCTGCGCATACAGGATGATGGCGCCTGTGGAGCGATGGCTCCCAAGGAAACATCAACGGTATGATGGGGGAGTCTTCCGCTCGTTTTCGCCAGTTCCATGATGCCGCGCGTACGGCGACGATGCGTGATGCTTCAGGCATTGGATTGGCGGATATCGAGGAGCGTGCGCGGGCGCTCGGCGGTACCGCGGTGTGCGGCCCGTATCATGAGGGGTGGCGGGTGTTCATGTCCATTCCCAAAACGGACGATGATGCGGCAGCGTCCGCAACAACGAAGGAGAACGTATGATGCGAGTCGCAATCGTCGATGATGATCCAATTGTATGCTCGTCGCTGTCCACGATTCTCAAAGCGACAGGCACGGCCGATATTGCATGGACGGCCTATGATGGCGAAACCGCGGTAGGGCAGTATGAAGAAGATAATCCGGACGTGCTGCTGATTGACGTGCAAATGCCGGTTATGGACGGTCTTGCCGCGTCGCGAAAGATCATCGACGCCCATCCGAATGCGAAAATCCTGATACTTACCACATTCGCGGACGAATCGTACATCGCTGAGGCGTTGGAAATCGGCACCAAAGGCTACCTGATCAAACAGGATGTCTCATCGGTGATTCCCGCAGTGCAGTCGGTGATGGCCGGACAGGTGGTCATGGGAGCGCAGGTGTTGCGGAAACTGCATGTCAATAAAGCGAGTCAGACGCAGCGTCACGTTTCGCAAGCTGGCGATAACGGGGAAAATCGTTTTTCCGGTCGTTTCGCGAATCTCACTGAGCGTGAGCGGGACGTGATGCAACTGGTCGCCGAGGGGTACGATAATCGTGAGATCGCTGCGAAACTGTTTTTAAGCGAAGGCACGGTTCGCAATCGTATCAGTGATATTCTCGCGAAAACGAACATTACGAATCGTACGAAACTTGCGGTCGAATGGCTCGCATGCCAATAGGAAACGTCGATAAACGGCAAACTCATCAAAACGAACAGCGGTTTCAGTGCTTGCGTAGGCGATAGGCCTTCCACACGTCGCTGAGCTTCTGGCCGTTCGACGTGCGCTTCCATACGGTTAATCCCGCCGAACTGCGCCGACGGCGCGTGCGGCCGCGGTTGGCGTGAATATTCGTTGCCGTCATCCATGCGCAGCTTGCCTTCCGCGGTGACGGTTGCCACCCAACGTTCGCCCTTGCGAGGCCGATCCCACACCAGCGTCTCGCCGGGAATGAGCAGACCAGCGGCGAGCACCTGCGCGATGGACACACGTTTGGACGTCGGCGAGGTGGACGTGTTCTTAACGCTCAACGATTCCTCGCTGAGCGTGGACAGATCATTGCGTTCGGCATCATAGCGGATATTCCAATAGTCGGCGATCAGACGAACGGTCTCATCCTGTCGATACTGCAAGGTTTGAGGCGTGCAGTCCGCGATATCGGCCAGCTCCGCGGTGAGTGGGAACCGTTTTGAACTCGATGACAGCAGCATGCGGTCACGACGGTCCTCATAGGAGGCCAATTCTGCGATCTGCTTGTCGTTGGCCTGGCTGAGCGCAAGATTGCCGATGCGGTTGGTCCAATGGTCGCGCGTCGCCTCAGCCATGCGGCGAACGATGAATCGGAAGCCACCTGCTCCGGCATGATCGGCAACGCGTTGAGGCTACGTGGACGGATGATACGATGTCCGGCTCGCTGCTCGTTGGCGCGTACCAGCAGCAGTTTCTTCATGGTGGGACTGGTCTGCAACTCGCCACGCAGGTGGGCGAGCGCGCTGCGGCGGTCTTCGTCGGTGATGAGCAGTCCTCGTATTTGTTGGATGGTGTGGTTTTTGTCGAGGTCGCGAATGGTGCTGGCTGAGCGTGTGCGGCGGCTGAGTGGGGTTTGTCTGTTGAGACTATCCACACCGGTTGCGCGTTCCAGGGCCGCGAGTACGTCGTGGAGTCGTTCGAGGTCGTGCAGCTGTGGTTCTTCGAGGTCTTTTTCGAGGTGCGTGTGGCTGTTGGCGCGTGTGTGCCTGGAGCGGAGAATATGCGTGTGTCGGGGTTGCCGAGGTTGCGTATGGAGTTGACGAGTGCCCACATGGCTACTGGTTTCCAGTCGGTGGTTTGGTAGTCGTTGAGGGATACGAGTTGGCCAATGATGTCATCTGGCAGGTTGGCATCGGTCGGATGGTCGATGATGCGCCAGGCGTTGGCGTAGGGGGCTAGCAGATCGTCGATGAAGGAGATGACGTTCTGTTTCTTGACGTACGGTTTGAGCACGTCTTTGCGGAATTCCTCAAGCAGTTGCGTGCAGACGGCTTTATGCGAGATGATGAGGTGGATATCGCTGAAGAACGCTTCGAGTGTTTGTGCGTCATCGCCGAGCGGGTCCATGATGTCGTCCCATCGGGAGGCGTAGGCGTTGCGTGCGGCTGGGGAGATTTCCGCGATGGTTCTTGCTTTGAATACGTCGGATGCGGTGAGGGGCACTCCGCGCATGTTCATGACGTCGAAGATGCGGTGTGCGCCGGCGAGGTCGTCGGTGGTTACGATGACGAGGGTGACTTCGTTGACGAGGTATGAGGCGAATGCGCGGCGGTCTTGGGTTGGCATTTTCGCGAGTTCGTCGAATACTTGTCTGGTGTTGATGGCGATGTTGCGTTGCGCGTGCGATTCGATGTCGTTGTCGCGCAGGTCGAACAGTCTTCCAGATCGCCTTCCTGCACGTACATGCGGAAGAAATTGGTGTCGCGTTCGCGTAGTTTGAGGCGTGGCTCGGCTTTGATGCCGCGTAGTTTGTCTCCCGGTTCGACGATGAGGTCGTTGAGGCTTTCGATGAGTTCGGGGTCGTCTTCCAGTTCGCGTAGTACGGAAATGATGATGGAAAGTGAGATGAGGCGTTGTTGTCCGTCGATGACCTGGTATTTGGTTTGTCCATCATGGACGAGTATTAGCGATCCGAGGAAATACGGTGTGTCCGGATCGTGGCATGCGTCCTGCAGATCGGTGACCAGTTGCGCGATGTTTTCCGTTTGCCAGGTGTACGCGCGTTGGAATGATGGGATGACGAATCGGTAATCCGAAGTGAAAATCTTGCCTAATGGTTTTTCCGTTGCGTTGATTGACATGGCGTTCCCCCTCGTTGCGTTGCTCTGTGTTCAAGTGTACGAGTGTGTGATGTCATAGTCGTGGCGGCAGGTTGGCGCGTTCCACTAGGCGGGCCATTTGCACGCGGCCCATGTAGAGTTTGTCTGCGGCTGATGAAAGATGCGCTTTGACCGTGCGTTCGGAAATGAACATTCTTTCACTGATTTCTGCATTTGCGAATCCTTCGGCCGCGAGGATGACCGCTTCACGTTCGCGCTCCGGCAAAGCGTCGAGCATGGCGCGTGCTTCGTCACGTCGGGACTGAGTCTGTTGCTGGTGCAGGTGAACACAGCGCTGATGCGTCCGGAGGAATAATCCTCCAAAATCAAACGCATCATCTGGCAGATCATCGGATCATCATCAATCACGCCGACGGTGATCGGCTGCTCGTCATGGTTACGCTCGGTGCTCACCCAACCCATGGTAGTCGCACATCAAGGTGGAAGACGTTATGTTGGTCAAAACCATATTGGCATGCTCCACCAGCTCTCCGAACACGTTCCGCCAAACTGGGAAGTCCAGCCCCCTTCCTTGGATTTGCCGTATCGGGATGAGATTGCGATATCGTCGGATTGCTGACATGCACATGCACTCCTTGTGAAGGATTCGCATTGACCTGCAACGTCACCGGCGTTCCAAGCGCATGTCTACGCGCATTGCTTTGCCTGTCCGTCCTAAATGTTTTCCGATAAAATGGACGCTATTGATTCCTAATATTAAAACCAACTTGCTCTTTCGTCCCTAAATTCGGGCAAGTCACTATGCTCATAAGGATTATAATTATTCAAATTGCAACCAAACTCTTTCAATGATTTTATTTTATTATCCTTTGTCCATTCAACCAGGGAAATTCCATCAAATTCCTCTATGCTCCCATTGTTCATTTCATTTTTGAATACCACTCCACAATCGTCTGATTTCCTTTGTGGAAAAATTGTTTGATTTCCCAAGCAACGACTTTGCACGAGTATTCCATTCCTGAAACCAGTGCTTTACGATTTGACGGTTATTATATTTTGGACTCCAACTTTCAGTATAAATTACATCTTCTGCAAAAATATTATCAATACCTAAATCCTGTTTTGTAAGCCACATTTCAAACCATAAGTGAATAATTCTTTCTCTTTCATTCACAATCCGGCACCTCACTAACTTCCGATTTTTCGGTTTCGTTCTACATCAAAACTATGAACAATTCAACCATAGAAAGCGAGGTATCAAAACTTATGTATTACACCCAAGAACAGATAGACCGGGCGAACTAAGCTGACCTTGTTTTGTTCCTGCAATCACAGGGCGAGCAGCTTACCCGCGCCGGACAGGAATACCGCTGGACGCGGCACGACAGCCTGACCGTCCGGGGAAACAAATGGTATCGCCACAGCCAAAGCAAAGGCGGCGGCCCCGTTGATTTTGTCATGGAGTTTTCGGCAAGAGCTTCACCGAAGCCGTTGAACTGCTGACAGGAGAAAAGGCGCAGCCCAACCGCCGGACATCAAGACCGTTTATCTCTGCCTTGACAGCGACGAAGCCGGAAACGACGCTTGCAGCCGCCTCGTGAAGCTCATGCCGGAGGCTGCGCCGTCCACCGGCTTATCCCTCTTTTCAAGGATTGGAACGAGGTGTTGCAGCACCGGGCGGAAATCACAGACGGAAAGTTTTTGCGGGAAGCAGTCTACGGCTTGAAAGAGCCACCACAGGAGGAAATCGTTGAGATTATCCGCATGAGCGAGATTGACACACAGACCGTCGAATGGCTATGGAAACCGTATATCCCCTTTGGGGAAATAACCATAGTACAGGGCAACCCCGGCGAGGGAAAGACCACATTTGCGCTGCGCCTTGCCGCTGCCTGCACCACTGGCGGGATGCTTCCGGGCATGAAGCCATGCAGCCGTTTCAAGTGATTTATCAGACCGCCGAGGACGGTTTGGGCGATACCGTCAAGCCCCGCTTGATAGAAGCTGCCGCAGACCTTGACCGGGTGCTTGTGATTGATGAAGCAAAACGGGAGCTTACCCTGTCCGACGAGCGCATAGAGAAAGCAATCATACAGAACGGGGCGCGTCTGATTATCCTTGACCCCATACAAGCGTACATGGGCGAAAAAACCGACATGAACCGGGCAAACGAAGTGCGCCCCATGTTCCGCCGCCTTGCCGATGTTGCGGAGTGTACCGGGTGCGCCGTTGTGCTTATTGGACACTTAAACAAATCAGCCGGAGGGCAGAGCGCATACCGGGGATTAGGTTCTATCGACTTTCGCGCCGCAGCAGGAGCGTCTTGCTGATCGGGTGCGTGAAGCGTGAGCCGAATATCCGGGCAATCGTGCATGACAAATCTTCTCTTGCGCCGGAGGGCAAGCCGATGGCGTTCTGTCTTGACCCCGAAACGGTCTTTTCGTGGTAGGCGAATATGACATCACCGCCGACGAGCTGCTGTCCGCGCGGGCGGCAACAGCGCCACCAAAACCGAACTGGCTGAAAGGCTGATACTTGACCTGCTTGCAGACGGGAAAGAGCTTGCCAGCGAGGACATTGTAAAAGCCGCAGCCGAAGCCGGAATATCCGAGAGAACGGTGCAGAACGCCAAGCGCAACATGAGCGCGGTTTTAGGCGCAAGGCGCGTGGGCGTTCGATGGTACAACTTCATCAAGAAGGAGTAGCCCCCCGAACCCGCAAGCTGAAAGTGCAAAAGCAGACCCTTTGCACTTTGCACTTTCGCACTTTCACGATAATTTGCGTCAATAACTCAAAAAAGCACTTGACAAAACGCTTCATGGTGAGCCCCTCCTGCACCACACGATACGCGATCATGCTGATGGAATCATCTAACTGGCCCAACTGCTGAATATCGATCCACGTGTCGATCCGCATGCCCGTGGCGCGAACGTCACCAATCAACCGCAACAGCGAATCGCGGGTCAATTCGGCAGACTGCAACGCATCGCGCACCTGGGACCAGATGGTCGCCGCCGCTGCGGTCAATACGGAACGAAGCGTCATCTTGACATCCTGACGCCTGGCGAGCAGCGGAGTCAATGCCATAAGCACGATCAGCGAATCGAAGGGGAGCACCACCACCAGTAGGCATGCGGTCCAGAACACTGCCTGCGGGTGGCTATTGCGGGACAGAAGGATCAAGCCCGAAGAAATCGCAACGAGCGCGCATAGGATCATCCATAAATAAGGTGCGCTATCCTGCGCATACTGTTGGGACGCGAAAGATGCCTGCGCCAGACAGGCGAAACTAGCGCACGCCATCATCGGTATGGTGCACCAGATTCTGGTGCGTACCGGTACGTCGACGGGGGAAGGTCCGAAAGTTTTCCAAAACGGTCAGGAACTCGACACCGCCAAAGTGACGCACAAGTTCGCCATCTGACATGGCATGTCCCAGTCTTTCGCGTCCGGCACACTCCCCGTGTCGAACGCGAAACCTATGCGGGCTTTGAAGAAAATACGAGATTAAGCCAATATTCATGAAATCGTCAGGAAAATGCCGTATCGTGATGCGCAATCGAGCAAAAAGGAGCGATTATGGCATTCGGTCAGCAGCCCCAGGGTAACAACGCCCAGAATAACGGCTTCAACAATCAATACCAGTACAACCAACAGTACAACCAGTACAATGCGCAGCCGCAATACGCCTACACGCCGAACGGTACCGCCGCGGTCAACGTGCAGGCCACCTATTCCTACGAGCAGGCCGAACGCAGTTCCGTCAACAGCGCATACACGCACATGACCCTCGGTTTGATCGTCACCGCCGTGGTCGCCATCATCACCCAAATGAGCGGCGCATACCTGGCACTCATCCAAACCACGGGCATCATCGGCATCTTCGCCCCGCCATCATTGAAATCGTGCTTGCCATCTACCTTGGCGCGCGCATCCATACAATGAAGGTCTCCACCGCATACGTCATGTTCTACGTGTATGCGGCGCTCATGGGCTTCACCCTCAGCACCATCTTCATGGCCTACGATCTTGGCACCATCGGCATTTCCCTCGCATTGTGCGCCGGCTTCTTCTTCGCGCTCACCATGTTCGGACGCACCACCAAGATCAACATGCTCAAGGCCGGCCCCATCCTTTTCGTCGGTCTCATCGTGCTCATCATCGCCGAAGTGATTCTCATGATCTTCGCCCCCGGCAACACCACCCTCATGATCGTCTCTGCCATCGGCCTTCTGCTTTTCGCTGGTATGACCGTCTACGACGCCCAAGCCACCCGCGCGATGCTTGAACAGTATTCCGCCCAAGGCCCCGAAATGGTCAAGAAGGTTTCCATCCTTTGCGCGCTGAATCTGTATTTGGATTTCGTGAACATGTTCATGTATATTCTCCAACTCCTTGGCAATCGCGACTGAAATCCAAATGACGGAGCGTCCTCGGAATTGCTCCTCGGTCAACGTAACGGATAAAGCCTGACCAGAATGTGGCCAGGTTTATCCGTTGGTCAAGACATGCTTTACGGTGGGTGCTCATGCAGAGAAAAGAGATTGGCGGCATGGCATGCCTCGTACTGGCGGCCTCATTTGGGGATTCGCATTCGTGTCGCAAGTGCAAGGCATGGACTCCACAACACCGCTGTTCTTCGGAGCCACCCGATTCACCCTCGGATCCATCTCGCTGATACCGTTGCTTTGGGTTCGCCGCAGCACCATAGCGGAACAAGAGCGTAAACGCCGTGAAACCCAGGGAAAACCGTCCATCACCCTCGGCAACGGCGCAATCGTCGCCATGCCGAAATGGGCCGGCAATCCCATCGTGGTCAGCATCATCTGCGGAATCGTGCTTTTCACCGCAAGCACCGTCCAACAATACGGCATCCTTTACTCCGGATCGGCGGGACGATCTGGCTTCATCACCGCGCTATACATCGTCATGACTCCGCTGCTTGCCTTCGTCATACTGCGTCGACGAGTGCACCTCAGCGTCGTCATCAGCGTCGCCATCTCCGTTATCGGCTTTTACCTGCTGTGCGTCACCGACGGATTCGGATCCATCACCCTGGCGGACATGGTGCTGCTGTTCACCGCGGTTCTCTTCGCTGGGCACATCCTCGTCATAGACACCTTCGGGCGAGACATGGACCCATCCTGCTTTCATTCGGGCAGATCACCACCACCGCGATCCTCAGTTGGATCGGCTCTATCATCGAAGGATCCATCGACTGGGCCGGTGCCGCGCAAAGTTGGATCGCCATCGTCTACGCGGGCGTCTGCTCCGCTGGCGTAGCCTATACGCTTCAGGTCGTAGGGCAACAACTTGTGACCCCGACCAGAGCGTCCGTGATCATGTCGCTCGAATCGTTCTTCTCCGCGGTCGGCGGCGCACTCCTGCTTGGCGAGATCATGACCACCCGAGCCTATATCGGCTGTGCGCTCATCTTCGCGGGCACCATACTTGCCCAGCTGCCCATCGACCAGCTTTTGCACGCGGTCAAATGCAGACAGGCGGACGTCAATCGGCCTTAGGGGCCTCGCCAGCCTGAGGCGCGCCATTAATGTCGCGGTGGATGTTCTGCATCTGCGTTTCGATATTCTGCAGACTCCTCGCACAATCAAGCAGCGTTTGCGAATGCTCCGACAGCTTCGTGTCGGGCAGATCCGTCTTATAGCGCAGAGCGTGCTCCAAACTCGCCCAATAATCCATGGCGATAGTGCGGAACTGCACCTCCACAGGCGTGTAATGCGGTCCGGAAGACAGAAAAACAGGCACCGCGTAAATCACATGCAGCGAACGGTAACCATTCTGCTTCGGATTCTTGATGTAATCCTTCACGCGCAACACCTGAATATCGTTCTGGGCAGACAGATAATTCGATACTGAATACACGTCATCGCGATAATTGCAGATCACGCGAATGCCGGCCACATCAAACAGATTGTCTTTGATCGACTCCACCGTCAGCGGCAGCTCCTTACGCTCCAGTTTGCCGAGAATGGAATTGATGGACTTCAGCCTGCGTTCCATGTGATGGATGGGATTGTGGGAGAAACGTACCTGGAATTCGGAATCAAGAATCTCCAACTTGGTGCTAATCTCATACATCGCACCCTCGTACACCTGCATCTGATCGATGAACTCGGTGATCTGATTGGATGGCAACGAACCATCGTCGAAATTTATCGATTTCAATCGCGCTTGCAGTTCACTGGTATTGATGCGGCTCTGTCTATCAAGTATCACGGTTCCATAGTGTACCCAAAAGGGCGTGGAAAACTGGAAAAGCGCTGAAAAAACGTTATTCCTTCAATCCTTCAACATGCCAAGCACAGTACGGCGCGTGCTGGGAATCCCTGCCGATAGCATGGAACACTATGAACGAAGACATGATGACCGAGGCGGAGCGCGCCTCGAAACTCGCGGAACCTACCGCAGAAGACACCGCCACGAGAGGCAAAGGCGTGTTCTATGTGCACACCCTCGGATGCCAGATGAACGTGCACGATTCCGAACGTATCTCAGGCGTGCTTGAAGCGGACGGCTACGTGCCCGCCACCGAGGGGCAATACCTCGACCATGACGTGGATCTCATCGTCATGAACACGTGCGCGGTGCGAGAAAACGCGGCGGAGCGCATGTACGGTACCATCGGCTGTGGGCCGAAATGAAGCGCCAGCGCCCGAACCTGCAGATCGCCGTCGGCGGCTGCATGGCACAGCTCGACCGTGAGAAAATCGCCAAAAAAGCGCCGTGGGTCGATGCCGTGTTCGGTACGAAGAACATCGGCTCACTGCCGCAGCTGCTCGATCAGGCACGTATCGAAGGCCATGCTCAGGTCAAGGTCAAAGAGGAACTCAACTACTTCCCAAGCCAGCTTCCCACCGACCGTGCGTCGAGTGTCAAGCTGGGTGGCCATCTCCGTCGGATGCAACAACACCTGCACATTCTCGCATTGTGCCTAACCAACCCGAGGCAAGG
>ENA-OQIR01000214-OQIR01000214.1-human-gut-metagenome-genome-assembly--contig:-NODE-214-length-27512-cov-5.712507_pt1 | contig 27512 bp, 21 predicted proteins | sample MGYA00242580_ERZ504745 | MGnify/ENA primary metagenome ERZ504745 (study PRJEB26092, sample SAMD00036214) | human gut metagenome | host: Homo sapiens | study: EMG produced TPA metagenomics assembly of...
TGTATACTGTTTGCAACGGACACCCCCTTGTTTGAGTGAGTATGTTGTTTGTTGGTACTTCAATTATACATCCTTCTACAGAGGGTGTCTTTCTTTTGTGCAATATTTTGGATTTGCTCATTTATAGTTTTTAAAATTAATTTGTCTTTTCGGTAAAAACAGATAATGCCGCCATACCATGGAAATCCCGCTTCGATCGTGGCTTTCACATCTCCATTGGTAATTGTGGCAAAATCTTCGTTTCCCTCTATGATACAGTTGTCTTCCGTCGCAGGCGGAAGTAAGGTCCAGTTTTCATCCGAGATACAGGCATTTCTGGTCGCTCTGGTTCGCAGACAGTTCCTGCCGTATGCTTCAATGACTACCAGTTCGTCTCTTCTCTGAAAGATCAATCGATTCTGTTCTAACACTATTTTTCCCATGCATACACCTCTCTTGAAATTCATCTTATTTGTAACAGCATTGGATTTCTGTTAATTTATTATAGCAATGATGACTTTTGATGGCTTGATTTTTCTTGATAAAAACTAACACAATCTTGATGTGTTAAAAAATTCGTGATATGGTTTTTGTAATATGAATTCCGGGGAGAAGATTTTATGAATTCTTATACCAATGACTCTTTTTATGAAAATATGTCACATCAGACAGACGCGGCTCCGTATTCGGTTCACTATACCGAGGCGGCCGTGGATCATGAACCGGTGTTATATCTCCATTGGCATCATGAAATGGAGTTTTTAGTGCTGGTACAGGGAGAAATCACCGTTCATATGGAAGATCGATCGTATGTCCTGCAGGCGGGAGATGGGATTTTTATTCCGCCTGGCTGCTTCATTACGCCAATAGTCGGTCAGAAATCCCGCCGGCGTTTTATGCTTTTGTTTTATCGCCGATGTTCTTGTTCCCAGAGTCTGAAACGTACAGTTATAACACCTATGTACTGCCGGTGCTGCATAATAATCTGGCTTTCGCGACGGTTTTGACGGAGGGGATTGACTGGCAGAAAGAGATTCTTACATATTTAAACCAGATCATTCAAAACCAGGAGGCAGGAGAACTCTATATGAGGGGAACCTCTTTATTGATATGGGATAAGCTTTTTCATCACCACATATCCAAAATCGGAGGAAAGAAAGCATTTTATGTAAATGCCGATCAGTTATCGGATTCCCTTGTTTATATACACAAAAACTATCATCAGAATATCACTTTGGAAGAATTGGCAGAATATGCCCATTTGAGTGAAGGGCAGTTCTGTCGTTCCTTTAAGGAATTAACAGGAATGACACCGTTTCGTTATTTGATACGATATCGTATCCTGCAAAGCTGCAATCAATTGCTTTTGACAGACAAAAAAGTAACAGAAATCGCTCTTTCCTGTGGATTCAACAATATCAGTTACTACAACCGGGCATTTTTTAAGATCATGAGGATGACGCCCACAGAATATCGCAAAACGACAGAAAAAAATAGTACTTCATCATTTAAGAACATTCAGCAACAAATGGGAGCAGGTTAGCAAGTGATAAGAAGAAAAAAGAAGAAAAAGTTACACTTTAGATAAAATCATGTGGGAGATGCTAAAAGACAAGGGGGAAATGCGTTTGGGATGAAAACAGGAAAAAACAAAAAGTGGATGTTGATCATTTTGCCAGCGGCGGTTGCGATGCTCTTTGGCGTATTTGCGGAACAGATGACGAAAGGAGAGTCTGAAACATCACAAAAAGAATCGGAGACGGTAGAAAGGGTGGAAATCATGCAGGAAGAATCAGAAACCAACACAGGAAAATATGCAGATACCAGTTCTTATGAGGAACTGGATGAACTTTATAAAGAATATTTTATGCTGGGAACCGGCTGTGAAGCCATTGACCATTGGAACAATCAGCTTGCAGAAATCGGTAATCCGGAGAAAGAAGCATTAATCAGCAGAATGTATAACAGTATTACGTTTGGCAATGAATTCAAACCGGCTTACAATTTTGATGCCTCATCGGAAACGTTGTTTACCGTTGATTTTGCGGCGGAGGAATTATTGGATTGGGCCAAAGAAAATGGAGTAAAAGTCCGTGGACATGTACTTGTGTGGCATGCACAGGTCAATCCATCTATTTTTGCAAAAGATTTTAAAGCATATTCTGGTGGAAACCTGACGGTTAGCGATACAGATGTTCTGGATGAAGATTGTCTGGTGAGCCGTGAAGTTTTGCTGGAAAGGTTAAAAACTTATATATATGGAGTATTGGAGTACACTTATCGGAATGGGTATGCTGATATTATTTATGCATGGGATGTGGTAAACGAAGCATGCGATGAGAGTCAGCCGGATGGTTTGCGCAATAGTTACTGGTATCAGATTATAGGGCCGGACTATCTGTATTACTGCTTTTTATACGCAAGAGAAGCAGAAGTTCTGTATTCCAATCAGTATGCTTCCCTTTATGGATTGAATCCGGAAACGGATGATCTGTCTTCTATTCAGCCAAAACTGTTTTATAACGACTATAATGAATGGGTGGTTTCCCGTAGCGATGCAATTGTACATTTTCTGACGGAAGAACCATGGAATGAAAATCATGAAAAAGTTACCAGTCCGGTGATTCACCCGGATGGAGATGGAACCATATATGGAGATGGTCTAATCGATGGAATTGGAATGCAGGGTCATCTGGATGACACGCAGAATATTGAACAGTATATGACTGCGCTGGAAAAGTATGATGCAGCTGTGGATGAAATACATATCACGGAGCTGGATGTCGGTTGTACAGGAAGTGACGCAAATGCAGAATTCTACCAGGCAAAGTTCTACTATGATTTTTTTGCAAGGTTGATAGAGGAAGTAAAAGGTGGGGTAAATCTTACATCCGTCACAATATGGGGATTGACCGATGACGCATCCTGGAGAACTGATGTAAATCCGTTGCTTTTCAATGGTGACTTGTCAAAGAAACCCGCTTTTGAAGCGATGGTTATGGCCGGAAAAGGTGAGGAGTTCTCATTGACAGCGGTTAAGCTCGCTGTTAACGCAAAAGATATGCATGTTTCTTTTGAACCCTATGTGGAGGACGGTAAAACGAAAACAGTAACGCCGCAGAGCGTAGGGGTTTACAGCCGTGGAACAGGACATCAGTCGGTCATTACAATGGTAAATACAGAAAATCATACAGAAGATGCCGTAATAGGATATGCTCTTAAAATAAGCAGAAGCGAACAGGATGCATCCATGAAGATGGATCTGTCTTCTTATATTGGCAGAACTGTGAAAATAACAGCATTTGTTAAAACACAGGATAAAAAGATCCGAATGGGATTAGATACAACGGTATCCGAACAGCTCATAGAAAAAAATGCTTCGGATGATTGGGTGGAAGTATCGGCAGAGTGCACGATTCCGGAGGATTTAAATTCAGCAAATCTTTATCTGGAAACGGACGGAAGCGCTGATTTTTATGTGGATGATATTGATATTTCTGTTGTTTCTCAGAATGCGGCAGGTGCTGAGAACAACGTATAACTGGTACGGGATTCCTATGAAAGAATTATGCAGTATATAGAGAGGAGATAACTATGAATAATACAGGAAATCAGGAAATAAATCCTATCACCCGTTTGGATTATCCGGATCCGGATGTCATCAGTCGATAATACTTACTATATGGTCAGCACAACGATGCACTTTATGCCTGGATGTGAAATTCTGCGGTCTTACGATTTGGTAAACTGGGAGCATGCATCCTATGTCTATGATGTATTGGATTCCACTCCGGGACAGAAAATAGAAGGGGAGGAAAATATATACGGACAGGGAATGTGGGCGGCTTCCCTGCGTTATCATAAAGGAATCTTTTATGTGTGTTTTGTGGCAAATGATACCGGGAAAACATACATTTATTCAGCGCCTTCTATCGAAGGACCGTGGAAAAAGAGTTATATCAAGGGCTTTTATCATGACTGTTCCATTTTGTTTGATGATGATGACAGAGTCTACATAGCATCGGGAAACAAATACATTCGTCTGCAGGAATTGGATGCGGATTTGAGCGGTCCGAAAGAAGGCGGTATCGACAGAATTGTTGTCAAGGACGAAGGACATCCCGGCCTTGGTTATGAAGGTACTCATTTTTATAAAATAAACGGTAAATACTATCTGTTCTTTATTCACTCTCTGAGAAAAGAGTGGAAACGGGTGGAGGCATGTTTCGTGTCGGATTCTCTGGAAGGAGAATTCACAGGCGGCGATGTGCTGAATGATGATATGGGATATTGTAATCAGGGAGTTGCCCAGGGAGGAATTGTAGACACTCCGGATGGGAAATGGTATGCAGTGTTGTTTCAGGACAGAGGGGCAGTGGGGCGTATTCCGGTACTGGTTCCGATCCGATGGGAAGAGGATTATCCGGTGTTTGGTGTGGACGGAAAAGTACCGGCTGATTTTGAAACGGTAAGTACCAGACCGGGATATGAATATCTTCCTTTGGTACAGAGTGATGATTTTAAGGGCGGTTTCTCTGTGGATGGAGAGGTAAAGGCATCCGGAAGAATGACGAAACAGTATGATTATGACAGTTTTGGGTTGAAAAGCTGCTGGCAGATCAACCATGAACCGGATTTGTCTCTGATCAAAAGAGATTTCGAGACTGGAACAGTGGAAATTACCACGGATAAGCTCTGCAAAAATGTAACACAGGCGAAAAATACCCTGACGCAGAGAATGCGTTTTCCGGGCTGTGTTGGGGAGGTAACGGTAGATGCTTCTTTGCTGAAAGACGGTGATTATGCAGGACTTTGTGCATTACAGGGATGTTACGGTCTTGTGGCTGTCACAAAGAAGAACGGAAAATTGTTTGCAGTAATGAAGAACCGCCCGGCGGATAACGCATCTCTGCAGGGAATGGAGAAGGACACGCAGGCAGGCATTCTGCAGGAAGAAGTGGAAATCCATACAGATCACGTGAAATTCAGGGTGGAAGCAGAATTTGAAAACATGAAAGATGAAGCAAGATTCTATTATGATGCAGGAGAAGGTTGGAAACAGATAGGAATCAGCCAGAAGCTGTATTTCAAGATGGATCATTTTACCGGCTGTCGGTTTGGATTGTTCATATACGCTACAAAGGAAATTGGAGGCAGTGCGGGATTTTCTGAATTTATATACAGATAATACTTGTCGAATGGAAAACAAAAGATACACAGGAATGAATTTTTAAATGCACTGCGGTCGTAAAATAAAACACCCCCAAACATCTGCACAAGCGGCAGGGTTTGGGGGTGTTTTGCTTTATGGGTTATGAAAAGTATGTTCTTTGGAACGATACTCGCTGGGAGTGCAGCTTTTGTGCTGCTTGAAGAGCCGGTTAAAAGTGGAGATACTGGGAAATCCTGCCTGGATAGCAACCTCGGTAATGGAGAGGTCAGTGTTGGCCAGAAGTTCTTCAACGGCTTTGATGCGTCTGTAACATAAGTAGTCTCCAAAAGTGAAATTAGTATATTGCTTAAACAGTCTGGAGAAATGATATTTACTAAAACCGACAGATTTGGCAACGGTCTCAAGATCTAAATTTTCCGTATAATGCGTGTCTATGTAGGTCATGAGAGCGTTGAATTTCTGTATATATTCTTTCTGTTTATCTAATTGAACCTTTGGAAACAAAGCTTCTGCGTTGATGCGATTGTAGGCAAATTTGACAAAGAAATTGATAAGCAGAGAGTAAATGATCAGTTCGCTGTATTCTTTTTGGCTGAAATATTCGTTGCACATCTGCGTAAGCAACTGGTATATGTCGTTGTAAATTTTAGGATAAGTTTCGGGAGTGACATAAAGCGGCTGCGCCAGGAGGGACTGAATGCCGGAGAAACTTTTCAGTTTGGTAATTAAAGTGATGTCAAACAGGAAAACGAATCGTTTCCCCTCGTTCGGAGCAATCAGTTCGTGGAGTTCGCCGGGAGGAATTACTAAAATTTCACCAGGCAGCAGGTGATAGCTGCTGTCGTTAACGATGACATCGTAGTAATTTTCAACCGGCATCAGAATTTCCATGGCGGTATGCCAGTGGGAAGGGAAGTCCGCCGATTGTTCATTGAACCAGATGCGTATAGTAGTAGCGTTATGGAATTCTACTTCTTCCTGATCTATTGTGAAATATCTGGAACCGGTAAAATCGCTGTTGATACTGTATAGATCTAAATGATTTCCGTTAAAAAGTTTCGTCATACTTCCTCCTATAATAGCAAAATAAGAATAATTAAATTTTGCGTTTTTTGGCGCTCGCCTAATTTGGTGAATATTATAAATAAAGCACAAAAAAGAAATGAAATACACAATGATTTTATAAGATAAGTGTAACATTTTGACGCAAATAAGGCAATAATAAATAGATAAAAAGTAAATTTGAACAAAAAGTGAGCAAAGGATGAAGAACGAATAGCAAAAACTAAGAAGCAATATGTTAAAAATCATAGTAAAATACAAATACAAGAGACAAATATATTATTACTATTATTTTGGTAGAAGTCATGGAGGCATTTATGAAGGGGTCTGTAAAAAAAGCAATTATTATAATCGGTGTCCTGATAGTACTTGTTATTTGTGTATTATTGAACTTGAGACCGGTGGAAAATTTTCAACAGAAATATGAAGGGGTCGACTTGAGCGCTGATGTAGAAGGCGCCGTCAGAGAAGGTACATATACAAAGTATTTGAATGCCCATGAAGATGCAGCATGTCCTGCCGAAGATATAGAAGTGGATCTGTTTGCTTACATGGAAGGGGAAGGCGTAGAAGTATATGAAAATTATGAGGGGGAAGAGAAAGCTCTTTATACAGATACGGAATCCACGGTTACCTGGAAGGTAAATGTTCCTGAGGCAGGTTTCTACAACCTTTATCTGGAGTATATAACAGTAGAGTCCCGAGGGGTTGCGATCGAACGTTCTGTATACATCAATGGAGAACTTCCGTTTGATGATGCGGGAAACATTATTTTTACAAGAACCTGGACAGACGCCTCAGAACCTAAGGTAGACAATCAGGGAAATGAAATTCGTCCTTCGCAGGTGGAAGTTTACAAATGGCAGAGCACTTTCTGCAAAGATGATATGGGATATATCATAAATCCTTATCAGTTTTATTTTGAAGCCGGAGAGAATACGATCACCATGGAAGGTGTAAACGAACCCATGGTTTTGAAAAAACTCACACTGGCTGCAATCGATGATTCCGTTACATACGAAGAATATCTGGCAAACTGTCCGGGGGAAGGAAATTCAGAAACCAATATTAATTATGTGCAGGTGGTACAGGGAGAGGATTCGACGATACGATCAGAATCATCTCTGTATGCGAAATATGACAAATCGGCGCCGAACACTCAGCCATACAGTGTGACGAATACAATTCTGAATTATGTAGGCGGAGAAACATGGTGCAGTGCAGGCCAGTGGATCGAATGGGAGTTTTCGGTTCCGGAGGACGGTTATTACAATATTACTGTTAAGGGAAGACAGAATTATGCCCGCGGCAGTGTATCTTCCAGAACGGTATATATCGATGGAGAAATCCCATTTGAAGAAATGGAAGAGATTTCCTTCGAATATGAGAATGACTGGAACAATCTGACTCTCGCAGATGCAGATGGAAATCCGTATAAAATTTATCTTACAGAAGGAACACATACCATTCGTCTGGAAGCTACATTGGGCGGTTCCGGTATTCTGCTGGAAGAACTGGAAGATTCTATTTATCGTCTGAATCAGATTTACAGGAAACTTTTGGTATATACCGGAGCAACGCCGGATCAATACCGCGATTACAATATTGATCAGGTATATCCGGAAGTGATGGAGCTATGGATCTGGAATCCAAACGCCTCTACAAGATTGTAGATGAAATGGTTGCTTATACGGACAAAAAGCCGATAAGATTGCGACGGCGCAGACTCTTGCGCAGCAGCTGGAGCGATTTGTAGAAAAGCCGAACAAGATTACGGAAGAGTTTACAACATTTAAAGACAATATTACTTCTCTCGGTACTGCGGTTCTGAATATGGGTGAAACGAAACTGGATATCGATTATCTGGTAATTACCAGCACAGATACAGAACCGGAAAAAGACGAAGCGAACTTCTTCTCTAAAATGTGGCATGAGATCAAAGCATTTGCGGCAACTTTCTACGTTGACTATGATGCGGTTGGTGATGTCTATGAGGAGAATGATGAAGAAGTAGTTACGGTTTGGATCCTGAGCGGTCGTGACCAGGGCACTATTTTGAAATCCATGGTGGACGATACCTTTACTCCTGATACGGGAATTAAGGTCAATGTGGAAGTTGTAGCGGCTAATGCTTTGCTGAGTGCAGTTATGGCAGGAAGAGGACCGGATGTGGTTCTTTCCGTCGGAGCTGACCAGCCTGTGAACTATGCGCTTCGTGGAGCAGCTGAAGATCTTACTCAGTTTGAAGATTATCAAGAGGTTTTGAGTAGCTATACAGAAAGTTCATATCAACAGTATTGCCTCGACGGTGCAATTTATGCGATTCCTGAAACGCAGACATTTAATGTGATGTTCTATAGAACCGATGTTTTGGAACAATTGGAACTGGAAGTTCCCCAGACCTGGCAGGATTTGATTGAAATGCTTCCTACCATTCAGGGCAACAATATGTCCATCGGCATTCCATCGGCGGCAGGCAGCAGCGGCAGCGCAAGCGCCAGCACAACGATTGCATCCAACGCAGCAGACCTGTCCTTATATTTCAGTTTGCTATACCAGTACGGCGGAGATTTGTACAACGAAGCAGGAACCAAAGCTGAGATCAACGATGAAGCGGGTGTTGAAGCGTTTGATGTATATACCAGATTCTTTACGGATTATGGAATTCCTACCTATTTTGATTTTGTCAGCCGGTTCCGTTCTGGTGAAATGCCTATCGGTATTGCGAGCTATTCGACGTACAATACCTTGATGGTATCTGCGCCGGAGATTAAAGGCTTATGGGACTTTACATTAATTCCTGGTACTGAAAAAACAGATGAAAATGGTAATACTTACATCGATCGTTCCGACTTTATTACCGGCAGTGGGACAATGATGATTGCTTCTGATGATGAGGATACAAAACAGAGAGCGTGGGAATTCATGAAATGGTGGGCAAGTTCGGACACGCAGGTACGTTTTGGCCGTGAAATTGAAGCGTTGCTCGGATCTTCTGCAAGATATGCAACCGCAAATATAAATGCGTTCAGCCAGCTGGCATGGACTGCAGATGATATTGAAGTATTAACAGAGCAGTGGCGTCAAACGGTAGGAATTCGTGAAATCCCTGGCGGATACTATACGGGACGGCATATAACAAATGCGGTTCGAAAGGTTATTAATGACCAGGAAGATCCGAGAGAGACAATTATTGATTATACCATTACCATTAATGAAGAAATTGCCAAGAAACGTTCAGAGTTTGGTCTGCCGTTGGAATAGGAGGTAAGTAAGAAATGAAAGAATATATCCGCAGATATTTCATGTTGCGCAGGCATAATATGAAGGTTGCGATAAAAAAGGCCAAAATGAGTAAAATGTGTTATGCGTTTCTGGCGCCGTATGCAATAATATTTGCCTTGTTTTACATATTGCCGGTTATAACCTCTATTTTTTACAGTTTTACTTATTACAACATTCTGGAATCTCCCAAGTTTGTCGGGCTGCAGAATTATATCAACTTAATTTTACAGGATGATGTATTTCTGATCGGTGTAAAAAATACGTTTGTCATTGCTGTTATCACAGGACCGTTGGGCTATATCGCCTCTTTCCTGTTTGCATGGCTGATCAACGAATTGCCACGATGGGTTCGAACGATTGCTGTTGTTGTGTTCTATGCTCCTTCCATTGCGGGCAACGCGTACGTTATTTTTTCTATCTTCTTCAGAGGCGACGCATACGGATATGTAAATGCAGCTTTGATGAATATGGGTATTATTAATTCGCCGATCCTCTGGCTGACGGATCCGGATTACATGCTTCCGATTTGTATGCTGGTTATTTTATGGATGAGTTTGGGTACCGGCTTCCTTTCCTTTGTAGCAGGTCTGCAGGGGGTTGACCGTGCTCAGTATGAAGCAGGTTATGTGGACGGTATTCGAAATCGTTGGCAGGAATTATGGTACATCACACTGCCGAATATGAAACCGATGTTGTTATTTGGCGCGGTAATGTCCATTACTCAGTCCTTTGGTGTTTGCGATGTAACCATGGCGCTTTGCGGCTATCCGAGTACAGATTATGCAGCGCGAACAGTTGTCACCCATTTGTTTGACTACGGCTATTCCCGATTTGAAATGGGTTATGCATCTGCAATTGCAACTTTGTTGTTTTTGATTATGATTTTGTGTAATAAGGCAATTCAAAGCATGTTAAGAAGAGTGGGAACCTGATATGAAGAAACAGAAAAAAGAAGCAAATGTGACAAAAAAGAATTTAGTAAAATTAAAAAGAAGACAGCCGAATCGTTCCAGGATTGGAGATTTTATCATCTACTTCTTTTTGATACTGGTAGCATTAATGATGGTATTTCCATTAGTGTTTGCTATTAACAATGCATTGAAGCCGCTGGATGAGTTGTTTATGTTTCCGCCAAAGGTTTTTGCTCAGAATCCTACACTGGATAACTTTTCAGATTTATTTGTAACCATGGGAAAGAGTTGGGTTACATTTCCCAGATATGTGTTCAATACGGTATTTATTACGGTTGTAGGTACAGCGGGACACCTGATCCTGCATCCATGGCTGCCTTCGTGTTGGCGAAGTATGACTTTCCCGGGGGAAAGACCTTTTTCAAACTCGTTACAGTCGCGTTGATGTTCAGTGGTTATATAACGGCAATTCCCAACTATTTGATCATCAACGAATTGGGATGGATTGATACATACTGGGCAATTATTATTCCGGCGTTTGCGTCTCCCATGGGATTGTTTCTTATGAAACAGTTTATGGAAGGATTACCAATGTCTCTGATCGAGGCGGCCAAGATTGATGGTGCAAATGAGTGGAAGGTATTTATCAGTATCGTAATGCCGAATGTAAAACCGGCGTGGCTGACAATGATTATTTTCTCTGTACAGGGACTTTGGAATAATCAGGCGGCGACTTTCATTTATTCCGAGGAGAAAAAAACCCTGGTCTATGCTTTGCAGCAGATTCAGAGCGGTGGTATTGCAAGAACCGGTCAGGCAGCGGCAGTTACGGTAGTAGTTATGGCAGTACCGATCCTTATTTTCATATTGTCAGAAAGTCAGATCCTGGAGACAATGGCAAGTTCCGGTTTGAAAGATTAAGGAGGTTGGTGCAGGTTATGAAAAAAACAATGAAAAGACTTAGCGCACTGCTGATCGGTATGATGATAGCACTAAGCTCCGCTATGGCAGTTTATGCAGATGAGGGTTATACGTACAACTATGATTACTGGGGAGATATACAGTATTCTCCGGATGCATATGAAGTGTCTGGTGTATATTCAGCCGTAGATTTTGGTCTGGAGACAGGATTGAAAACCCCATCCGGTTTGTTTGTGTATGAAGATATGATTTATATCTGCGATACCGGTAATAACAGAATTCTGGAAATTCAAAGAACCGGCTCCCAGACTCTGGAATTGATTCGTGTGATTGACAGCTTTAAGGGCGGTGAGGGACCGGAAACCTTTTCCTCTCCGCAGGATGTGGCGGTTACAGATGATGGTTACATATTTATTGCTGACACGAATAATAGCCGGATATTGAAGCTGGATATGGATCTGAATTACGTCATGGAATTTACAAAGCCTGTGGATGCTACTTTTGACCAGGATTTAAGTTTCCTGCCTTACAAGCTTGCGATCGATACTGCGGGCCGTGTATATTGTGTGGCAACCAATGTGAATAAGGGCTTGATCAAATTCGAAGCAGACGGGGAATTTTCCGGTTTTATAGGAGCTACGGAAGTCACCTATGATTGGACGGATTACATCTGGAAGCGCTTTGCTACACAGGCACAGAGAGAACAGATGGAATCTTTTGTACCAACCGAATACGACAACATTTATATGGATTATGAAGGATTTATTTATGCATGTACGACTCATGTTACAAAGTCAACATTGGAGGATGGGACTGCAGATCCAATTCGCCGCCTGAATATGATGGGAAGCGATATTCTGATCCGAAATGGTGAATGGCATATTATTGGTGATATCTATTGGGGGGATGGCGGCGGATATTCCGGTCCTTCTTTGATCACAGATATCACAGCGTTTGATAATGATGTATATGTGGGATTAGATAAAGTAAGAGGCCGTTTATTTGCTTATGACGATCAGGGGCGTATGTTGTTTGCGTTCGGCGGAAACGGTAATATGGACGGGTATTTCAAACTTCCAAGCGCCATTGATCATATGGGATATGATTTACTGGTCTTGGATCAACAGGACAACAGTCTGGCGATATTTACACCTACGGAATTTGGTAAGTATATTTATCAGGCGATCGATCAGTTTCAGGCAGGTGAGTATGCTGAGTCCGGTGACAGCTGGCAGAAAGTTCTGGAGTTGAATGGTAACTATGATCGTGCATACATCGGTATCGGACGTTCTCTGCTTCGCCAGGAAGAATATGAAGAAGCATTGGATTATTTCAGACTGAAATGGGACGATGAAAACTATTCAAAGGCATTTAAGCAGTATCGTAAGGAATGGGTAGAAGAGCATATCGGTGTTATTTTTATCATAGTATTCGCAGTGCTTTGTATCCCGTTATTGGTGGGTAAAATAAAAGCGATCAAGCATGAAATTGATCAGGCAGATATCTTTAGAGATTATAAGCAATAGGATATGAAAAACAGAACGGAGGCAGGCATGTTAGCTTCACTGAAAAAAAAGGAAACGTATGAACATTATTTGGAAACATTGAAGTTTGCCCTATATTGCATTACACATCCGTTGGATGGATTTTGGGATTTGACTCATGAAAAGAGAGGATCCATAGCAGCGGCAAATACCATATTGCTTTTAACATTGCTTGCTAATCTATTTAAGTTGCAGTATACAAGTTTCCTGTTTAATCAGGTATATTGGCCGGAGGAAAATCTGCTGATCCATATAGCGAGTATCGTTTTTCCTCTTGCTCTCTGGTGTGTGGGAAACTGGGCATTGACAACGTTGTTTAATGGTAAGGGACGTCTGAATCAGATATATATGGCAACTTGTTATGCATTAACGCCATATCCGCTCATTCAATTTCCACTGATTATTTTAAGCAATATGGTAACTGTGGATGAAGGTGCGTTCTACACGGTACTGAGCGGATTATCAATTGTATGGGCAGCCTTGCTGATTATATCAGCCATGATGCAGATCCATGAATATTCGGTGAGTAAAACAGTGCTTTTTACCATAGCAACCATCTTTGCAATGCTTGTAATGGTTTTTATTCTGTTGATTTTTTTCAGTATGATTAGCCAGGGCGTGTCATATTTCATATCTTTGATACGTGAGATTCTATTCAGAATGTAGCAGGTTGGAGGAAGAAGAGACATGAAGAAAGAAAAATCAGTTAGAAAGGCAGAATTTCAGGCTGCGCTTTTCAGGCAGTTAAAGAGTCTGATCGTTCCGTTCATTATCCTTGCTATTATCCTGATAGGTGTTTTGGTCATCAGTTTTTCGCAGGGAGAAGCAGAACCGGAAGAGGTTGTCAGAGTAAACGGATATGAAGGGGAGGAAACGGAGATTACTCTGGAAAATGATAAATTGCTGTTTTCCATGAATTCTCTTACTACTCAGTTTTCTGTTACGATGAAAGAGACCGGAGAAACATGGACTTCCAATCCGGAGGGAGCTGCAGAAGACAGTGCGGCCCTTGAGATTGAAAAAAATAAACTGCAGTCCACAGTGCTTTTAACTTATAGCACTCAGAATGGTGTAGATGCCCTTCTTGATAACTATGAATACAGTATTGCAAAAGGTATTTATGAGATTGAAACCGGCGATGGCTATATCAAGGTGAATTATTCTATCGGTGATCTGGAACAGGAATATGTGGTTCCTCTTGTTATGGAAGAGGATCGTATGGAAGAATATTTGAGCAAAATGGGGCAGAGAGAAAGCCTTATGATTGGCGAATATTATAAGAAATTGGACATCAACGATCTTAGCAAGAGTGATAAGGCTGCAAAAGATGAATTGACAGCACGTTATCCATCGATGGAGACTACGGTGATCTATGTCCTGCGTGATAATGTAAAAGCCAGTATTCAAACAAAACTGCAGCAGTATTTTGAAGAAGCTGGGTATACCTATGAAGAGTATGTGGAAGACAAGGAAAAAGACAAGCAGGAAAAAGTCTCAGAAAAATCGGTATTTAATGTAAGTGTGATTTACCGTTTGGACGGAGATGATCTGATCGTGGAGGTCCCATTTGACGATCTGGAATATAAAGAGGATTATCCCATCTATTATTTGAGCGTGCTTCCTTATTTTGGAGCGTCCGGAACAACAGATGAAGGTTTCTTATTTGTGCCCGAAGGCGGTGGCGCACTGATCGAATTTAATAACGGTAAGACCAGCCAAAACAGTTATTATTCAAATGTATATGGCTGGGATATGGGACAGGACAGAGACGCCGTTGTTCATGATACGCGAACCTATTTCAATGTTTTTGGCGAGTCGAATGATTCCTCTTTTATCTGTATGCTTGAAGATGGGGTGCCGTATGCATCCATTCAGGCGGATATCAGTGGAAGAAGCCACAGTTACAATTATGTGAATGCAGTATATTCTGTATTGCACAGGGAACAGTACGATGTTTCAGACAGAAGTACGCAGTCCATGTTCGTATACGAAGATGGAACTGCCGAGGGGGAAGGAATCGTACAGAGATACAGCTTTATTGATTCCGGGGACTATGTAGATATGGCGGAGGACTATCGCAGTTATCTGAAAGATAAGTATGGCGATTACCTTACGGTGAATGACGATACAGAAACTCCGGTAGCTTTAGAAATTATCGGAGCGGTAGATAAAGTCAAACAGGTATTTGGTGTTCCGGTGTCCAGTCCGTTGGAACTGACCACATACAAAGAAGCCCAGGAGATGGTGGAAGAACTTTATGGGGAAGGTTTAAGTAATATGTCTGTGAAGCTGTCCGGCTGGATGAATGGCGGAGTACAGCAGAAAATGCTGGATTCGGTGAATCTGATCTCTGATCTGGGAAGCAAAAAGGATTTGCAGAACATGATCGATTCAGCAGAAGAAAAGGCATTGCCGTTTATCTCAATGGCATTACAAATTATGCGATGGACAGTGGTATCACGGATGGATTCTTTGTTTATACAGATGCAGCGAAATTTGTAAGCCAAGAGAGCGCGAAATTGAATGTGTATGACACAGTCACTTACGAAAAGGCAGAAGAAGACAGAGATCCGTTCTATCTGTTAAAGGCTGATCTGGTATATGAAATGATGGATAATCTGGCAGATGCCGCAAATGGTTATCACGCAGGTGTTTCTTTTAGTGATATAGGCTATGAATTATCCTCTGATTTTTACCAGAAAGATCCTACCAGCAGACAGATGGCAATGGAAGAGCAGGCAGAAAAGCTGAAGAGCCTTGATGATAATGGAACGGATATAATGATCAATATGGGCAATGATTATGCAGTTGCTTATGCGGATATGGTCACAAATATGGATCTGGAAGGTACCGAATATTCGATCATTGATAAGAAAATTCCATTTTATCAGCTGGCAATTCATGGCTATGTCAATTATACCGGAGAAGCGCTCAATTTGACACAGAATACACAGAACGAGCTTTTGAATTCTGCGGAGTATGGAGCCGGTTTAGCTTTTACTTTTATGAAAGAATCAGCATTTGAGTTACAGAATACGCTATATACAGAGTATTTTGGTGCAGATTATTCCGCATGGCATGATGAAATGCTGGAGATATATACTCGATACAATGAGGAATTGGGTCACACATTTAACCAGAAGATGGTGGGACATGAGTATGTAACGAGTGAACTGACTTGTACGATTTACGAGGACGGCACGAAGGTTTATGTAAATTACAGTTATGATGAGCTGCAGGCAGACGATGGAACTGTGGTTCCTGCAAGAGATTATGTTGTGGTTCGATAAACCGAAACAAGATTTATTGGAAGATTAGAAAGGATTTGACTATGAAGAAACAGAAGAAATTGAGGGGTCTTCAAAGGCGTAAGGCAATATCCGGATACTTGTTTATCATGCCGTTTATTCTGGGATTTTCAATGTTTATGGTAAAGCCTTTTTTTCAGTCGCTTTACATGAGCTTTTGTAATGTGGAAGTAGATTCGGGTGGTTTTAAAAATATTTTTGCAGGATTATCAAATTATATCAGAGCGTTTACTGTGGATCCGGAATTTAATCAGATGCTGGTAGAAGAAATTGGAAGCATGTGTATCAATGCACTGGCTGTTATGGTATTTAGTTTCTTTGTGGCAATGATCTTAAATGAGAAATTCAAGGGACGTGCTTTTGTAAGAGCAATCTTCTTCCTGCCTGTGATCCTTTCTTCCGGCGTTATACTCGGGGTGGAATCCAATAATGCATTATTGTCCAGTGTGCAGGATATGATCCAGGAAAATGGCTCCAGCAACAGTATTACGGTAGCCATTCAGGATATACTGATGACTTCCGGTATGGGTTCCAAAATCTTTGAGGTTGTCTTCGATATTGTGGATGGTATCTATGATGTAGCTATTGCTTCGGGTATTCAGATTATTATTTTCCTGTCAGGATTGCAGACAATTTCAGAAAGTATGTATGAAGCGGCTGCAATTGAAGGATGTACGAAATGGGAAAGTCTGTGGAAGATCACGTTCCCAATGATCAGTTCTCTGTTTTTGGTAAATTGGATTTATACCATCATAGATTTCTGTATGAGGTCAGATAATGCGGTAATGGAAAAGATAAGTGATGAAATGATCGTTCAGATCAACTATGGATATTCATCGGCCTGGCGTGGGTGTATTTCCTGATCGTTATGGTCATCATAGGCATAAGCTCACTCATTATCTCAAAGGGGGTTTACTACTATGAGTAAGAAGACAAAAACAGCATATCAAACAATAGGTTTCTGGGAAAGAAATCGAAGATCTCAGGGGTATTTATTAAAAAAGACTGTGCGAAATATTGTCTATAAAATTGCAAGAGCAGCTTTGTTATTCGGTATGTGTTTTATGATCTTACAGCCTATACTGAATAAAATTTCTATCAGTTTTATGGCAGAGGAAGATTTGTATAATCCTATGATCATTGCGATACCGGAACATTTTACGAAAGCAAATTATGAACTGGCTGCACAGTTTATGTCCTATGGGACTTCGATCATAAACACGATTGTGGTCTCGCTGACAATAGCTGTTCTGCAGATCGCAGTATGTACACTGGTAGGTTATGGTTTTGCCAGATTTGATTTTCCGCTGAAGAAGTTCTGGTTCTTATGTGTTATGCTGGTCATTGTCGTACCGCCTCAGACTATTTCAACATCCTTATATCTGCATTTCAGATATTTTGATCTGTTTGGAATTATAGAGGCCGTGACAGGATCGAGTTTGAATTTGAGAGATTCGGTGTTGCCATATTATCTGATGAGTGCAGGGTGTATGGGATTGAAAAACGGGTTGTACATATTTATGATTCGCCAGTACTTCCGCAATATTCCTAAGGAATTGGAAGAGGCGGCATACGTGGACGGATGCGGCACCTTGAAGACATTCGTAAGAATTATGCTTCCGGATGCCAAACCGATTTTAACATCCTGTTTCCTGTTTGCGTTCGTATGGCAGTGGACAGATAAATTTTATTCCAAGATGTTCCTGGGCAATATAAAACTTCTTTCAACGCAGTTAGCGATGATCGCGGACCGGCTGGATTTTTATATTGTAAATACCTTGGGAAATCCGGCAGGAGCATCTATCGGATATACAAACTGTATTACATCTACAGGTACTTTGATGGTAATTGTACCGTTGCTGATTTTATATCTCTTTGCACAGAAAGGTTTTGTGGAAAGCTTAAGCACTTCGGGTATTAAGATGTAAAACGCAAAGAACTATTTTGTATATTATTCCTGAAAGGAACTTGCTGTCCCAGAAAGTGCAGGTGAATGAAAAAGGAATCATAATAAAGAAAAAAGGAGGAAAAAAATGAAAAGCAGATTTGTAAAGAAATTAATCGCAGCATCGCTTGTAACTGCAATGTCAGTATCTATGGTTGCCTGCGGAGAGAACACCGATGATGCTCCTCAGAGCAGTACATCTTCGGAAGAGTCAGATGATTCTGAAAAGTATACGGTCATTACTGATGATGAAGGAAATCCTATTGATTTGGGAGGAATTGAAGTTGTCATCCGTGACTGGTGGACTCCAAGCGAAGAAGAAGAACCGAACAACGCTTATGAAGAGGCACGTCAAGAATATCGCGACTGGATTCAGGAAACGTATAACTTTACGATCAAAGAAATGGCTATTTCCGACTGGGGTTCAACTCCTGAAGATTTCTTAAATTATGCGACCAGCGGTGGAGATGAATATTATGTATTTGCGCTTCGCCCGGGCAGCGAATTAGTAGCTGCACTGAACAGCGGTTTAATGTATGACTTGTCTACGCTGGACTGTCTGGATTTCTCTGAAGAGAAATGGCAGGCAAACGGTGTTCATGAAGTGATGTCTAAGGGTGATGCGATTTATGGTATGAGAGGTATTGCTCCAGAACCGAAAGGCGGCATATACTTTAATAAGAGATTATTGGAGGAAGCCGGAATTACAGCAGATTCCATCTACGAATTACAGGAAAATGGAGAATGGACCTGGGATAAATTCGAAGAACTCTGTTCACAGGTTCAGGCGGATACCGATAACGATGGTGTGATTGACCGTTATGCAATGGTTAATTTTCGTTCCACCTTCTATAATGAAGCTGTTGCATCCAATTATGGCGATTACATCGCTATGGATGAAAATGGAAAATATTACAATGATCTGGAATCCAATGAGACGCTAGATGCATTAAACTGGGCTCTTAGAATGCTGGACACCTATGACTATCCGCAGCCTGAGGGAAGCGAATGGGATTACTGGGTAGAAGCATTCCAGAATGGCAAAGGCGCCTTTATCGCCGGTGAAGCTTATCAGGCAAGCGGTGACTGGGCGAACATGGAAGACGATTTCGGTTTTGTGTGCTTCCCGAAAGGACCTGCAGCAGATGACTATACCAACATCCGCAGCGACAACGTGTATGTAATCCCGGCTTGCTATGATGCCGAGAAAGCATGGAAGATTGCATTTGCTTATGATCTTTATACAGATCCGGTTCCTGGATATGAAGATTATAACGATGCGTTGTCAGGATATTATGATTCTTTCAGAGATACAGAGTCTGTTGACTTGACGATCACAAGATTGATGGAAAACGGAAGAGTCACCTACAATAATATGATCCCGAATCTGGATCTTGGTGCAGATTTACTCTGGGGTATCAGCAAAGATAATACTCCGGCACAGGCGGCTGAGGCAATCAGAAATACCTGGGCGTCTTATCTGGAAGAAGCAAATAAATAAATTGAAAGGGGGTGTTTCTGGGAGCCCCTTTTCTTGAAGTTAAGGAGAAATTTTCATGACAGTAATTGCAAAAAACCCTATTATGCCAGGATTTTATCCGGATCCTTCCATTTGTGCAGTGGGAGAAGATTATTATTTGATCAATTCAACGTTTGCTTATTTTCCCGGGCTTTCTCTCATGCACAGCAAAGACCTTGTACATTGGGAACAGATTGGCAATGTGATGGACAGAAAATCTCAATTGCCTTTGAAAGAGGCAGGGCACTCCGCAGGATTGTTTGCGCCCACGATCCGGTATCATGAAGGCGTTTTTTATGTAATCTGTACGAATGTGTCTTATGGCGGCAATTATATCGTAACAGCATCAAATCCGGAAGGACCATGGTCTGAGCCATATTATATTGAGGGAGCAGACGGCATCGATCCAAGTCTGTTCTTTGATGAGGATGGAAAATGTTATTATATTGGTACTCATCCCAATCCGGAAGGCTGTAAATATGATGGTGACTGGTATATATGGATCCAGGAACTTGATGTAAAAACCATGAAACTGGTGGGTGAACACAAAAATGTGTGGAATGGCGCCATGAAAAATATCGTATGGCCGGAAGGTCCTCATCTGTATAAAAAAGGCGAGTATTACTATATCATGCACGCAGAAGGCGGTACAGGACCTGATCATGCGGTAACGGTTTGCAGAAGCAAAAATATCTGGGGACCTTATGAAAATAATTTCTGCAATCCTATTTTGACACATAGACATCTTGGGCGTGACTATCCTGTTAAATATGTAGGACATGCAGATCTGATTGAAACACCTGCAGGTGAGTGGTATATGACTATGCTGGCAGTAAGACCCAAGGAAGGGTATACCACGATGGGACGGGAAACATTCCTTGCGAAAGTGGTTTGGGAGAATGACTGGCCCGTTGTAAATCCAGGTGCAGGAATGTTGACAGATACCGTAGAGATCGAACTGCCGGAGTGGAGACCGGAAACGGATGTAAATTCCTACACATACAGAACAGGTGCTAAGACCTGTGTACCGGGAAGCAGCAGGGAATATGATTTTACCAATATGAAAGTTCTTGGAGATGAATTTTTGTTCCTTAGAAATCCGGAAGAAAATATGTATCAATTAACAGAAAAAGGTCTGAATCTGCATTTCAGTCCTGTTACACTGAAAGAGAAAGCGAGCCCGTCTTACATTGCCATCAGACAGCAACATCACAGGTGTAAAGTAGAAGCATGCTTGAAAACAGATGGTCTTACTTCGGCAAGAAGAGCCGGGATTGCAGTCGTACAGAGTGATGAATATCAGTTACGCGTTGAAGTAGGTGACAGCAAAGCGGACGTAATTCTGTGCGAAAAAGGAATGGATCAATGTGTTGGCTCCGCGGTTGTGGAAGACAAAGAAGTGGTGCTTTCTATTGCCATAGATGAGTTGAAAGCGACTGTGGGAATGAAAGACAGTAAGAGGGAGATTATTCTGGCAGAAGATGTGGATATTCGCGCATTATCAACAGAAGTAGCAGGCGGGTTTGTAGGATGTACAGCAGGTATCTATGCAGTGGCTGAAGGAGAAGAGGCAGATGGATATGCCATGTTTAAGAGCCTTTCTTATGAGGAAAGAGAAGGCAAGTGAATGTGGCAGTTATTTTGTGGTCGATGTACTCTGAGTCTTATATCGTAACAGACATCCGGGATATTTTTCTTTTTGGTGATCTGTTTTTTAAAAAGGAGAAACAATTGTGAGTGATTTTTTAATTGGGATAATAAATTCATGACTGCAATGTCAAAGGCCAGCGATGCAATCCTTTTAGGTATTCTTTGGATTGCATGCTGTCTCCCGATCGTTACAGTTGGAGCATCGTCCGCTGCGTTTTACTATGCATATCACAAGGCAGTTCGGCAGAGAAGGGATATGCCTGGAAAGAGTTTTTCAGCGCCTTTAAATCAAACTTTAAATCTGCTATCATCATTTGGCTTATTATTTTGGGCCTGTATCTTGTGACCGGAATGGATTGTTATATTTTGTATACGTCATTGGAAACCATGGATCACGCATTGTTTTTGCTGCTGATGATCATGATCGTGATTGCCTTAATAACGATATGGGGAATCTACGTGTTTCCGTATCTGGCGCGTTTCGAAAATACTACGAAAGTGATCATAAAAACAGTATAGCGGTTATGGTCATGAATAAATCATGGTCATTATTGCTTCTCGTGATTTTTGTGGCAGCGGCAGCGCTGTTTCTTCTGGTTCCGCCGGCTGCAATTTTTGTGCCAGCCTTTTACATGTGGGTGGATAACAAAATTTTAGAACGGATTTTCCGGAAATACATGAGAAAAGAAGATTTAGAAAAACAGATAGAATTGGACAGAGCAAAATCTGGTATGATTTAAGCGATAACTTTGATTTTGCAAATTCTATCGTTTCATTTAATTACTGTCAGGAAGGAGCAGATATGCGAAAAAAAAGGACCAGCAATGCGTTAAAAGGGATTGCGAGTTGTATGATCTGTGCATGGTCTTTATGTGCCTGCGGAAATGTTGCCGAGGATTCATCGGACCGTAAAGTAATGGAAGAGAGCAAAGCAGCAGAATATGAAGCTTTGTTTGATGAAATTGAGGCGATTACGCCGTACAAATCATTGAGCAATACCAATCCGATCATGACTCAGAGATTTGGTGCAGATCCATACGCTATGGTTTATAAGGATCGGGTTTATTTCTATATGACCGGAGATACTTTTGAATATGATGCAGATGGAAGTGTAACGGAGAATACTTATGGAAAGATCAATACCATCAGCGTAGTTTCAACAACGGATATGGTGAACTTTGAAGATCATGGTACAGTATATGCAGCGGGTTCCAAAGGAGCTGCTAAATGGGCAGCTAATTCTTGGGCTCCGGCAGCGGCATGGAAAGAAATCGATGGAGAAGTAAAATTTTTCCTGTATTTTGCAAATTCCGGCGGAGGGATTGGCGTATTGACTTCGGATAGTCCGACAGGACCTTTGAGGATCCGTTAGGAGAAGCGTTGATCAACAATCATACACCGAATTGTGCAGATGTCATATGGATTTTTGATCCTGCAGTTCTGGTGGATGATGACGGAAGAGCATATCTTTATTTTGGCGGAGGTGTTCCTGAGGGGCAGGCTGCCAATCCTGGGACAGCCAGAGTGGTGGAACTGGGAGAAGATATGATCAGCATTGCAGGTGAGCCGGTAATCATAGATGCGCCTTATGTATTTGAGGATTCCGGTATACATAAATACAATAATAAGTATTATTACACCTATTGCTCCAACTGGGATGTGGATCAGGCGGGAACAGATCAATACGGGTTCGAAAGCGGAGAAATTGTGTGCATGGAAAGCGAAAGTCCATTGGGACCGTTCACCATAAAAGAAACCATTTTAGAGAATCCGGGGAAATATTTCGGATTAGGCGGAAACAATCATCATTGTGTGTTTTCTTTTAAGGATCATTGGTATATTACCTATCACACCAGAGTATTGGAAGGAAATATGGGGATTGAAAAGGGGTATCGCTGTACTCATATTGATTCTTTTACCATGCAGAAGGATGGCAGTATTGGTCTGATAGATCAGACCCTTCAGGGCAGAGAACAGTTATCTTATGTGGATGCCTATCAGCGTCATAGTGCAACGGAAGTGGCAGTGATGAGCGGTATGAGTACAGTAGCAGGAGATGCAGTTACTGATTTCTATGGTTCGGGAACCATGGCGCTCGGAAAAATCCAAACAGGTTCTTTTGTTAAGGTACAGGGTGTGGATTTCGGGGAAGGAGCACCTTCCAAATGGATCGCAGAGATTAAGAATGCAAATGGAGAAGTTGGAGTGATACAGCTTCGTGCAGATGGATTAAATGGAGATATACTGGGCTATCTGACCATCGATGCCAATACCGGTACAAATTATGCAGAATTTGAGACAAATTTGAATACCGGTATTACAGGTGTACATGATGTGTATATGATTTTCTATGGAGAGGAATATGAGGTGTTATCCTGGCAGTTTGAAAAATAAATAGGGATTAATTGTAAGGAGAGGGAAAGTTATGGCGTATTTACTAAGTTACACTCGTTTACCTGTCGACAGTGTAATTTATGATCCGAGACTGGCATACAGTATGCACCTGGCGATCAGTGAGGACGGTGAAAATTACCAGGCGCTGAATCACAATTCCGGTGTACTGTTTGTGAAGGCAACCGAGAATGAAGATGGTTCTTTGACACCATGGAGTTTGAAAAATCCTGTGATCCTGGAATTGAAAGATGGAGGTTTTGGAGTAGTAGCCGAAAGAATCGGCGCCGATGGAGAAGAGGATACGGAAAGCGCAGGAAAGTTTCTTTATTTTACCACAAAAGACTTTTTGGATTATACAGAAGTAGGATTTCTGTCGAAAGAAGAAGCGGAAGAAAAGAAAAGAGAAGGCAATGCAGACCGTATGAAAGTACCTGCAGCAGAAAAATTGGAAATTCAAGGGGTTGTTCCGCAGAATGTCCTTGAGATTTCAGAAAGCGTGGCGGACAGACTGCGTAAAAAACTTCTGACGCCGGTAAACTGTGGTATGGAGTTCCCTGAGCAGGTAGAGGCATCCAGTGCAGAAGAACTGGAAAAATATCGGGCCATGGCTTTCTATACAGATGGTACAAAGGTAGCGAAAAGAGTGGATTGGGACTTGAGTACCGTGGATTTTGCAGTGCCGGGAACGTATAAGATAAAGGGAAACGTGCATCAGGAACATTTTGAATTTCCGATTGCGTTTTATCGTGCCGATCCTTGTGTGGCGAAGTGGAAGAATAAATATTATTTTATTGCAACGAATGATGCGGACGATAATCATACGCTTTATATCAGAGAAGCGGATACGATTCCGGAGCTGGTAAATGCAGAAGAAAAACTGATTTTGGATTCCACGACTTACCCTCATGTTGGAAATCTGCTCTGGGCACCGGAGTTTCATGAGATAAATGGTAAGCTTTATATTTTCCATGCAGCTACTCCGGATGAATTTTTCAAAGAAGAAAGCCATGTAATGGAATTGCGTGAAGGCGGAAATCCTTCCTGTAAGGAAGATTGGTCTGAGCCGAAGAGAGTCGTATGTCCGGACGGCAGTGATCTTTGTGAAGCGGGTAAAGAAATTACGTTGGATATGACTTGTTTTGAATGGGAAGGAGATTATTATGTAATCTGGTCCCAGAGACAATTTCTGCCGAAAGATTTAGGGGCGTGGCTCTATATTGCAAAGCTGAATCCACAGGAACCCTGGAAATTATTGACAGACCCGGTGGTGTTATTGAAGCCGGATTACGGATGGTCCAACAATCATACCTTTGTAGTGGAAGGACCTTTTGCGCTTCCGCGGGAGAATAAACTGTATGTGACCTTCTCAGGAGCGGCAGTCGATACTTCTTATGTAGTAGGATTATTAAGTATCGAAAAAGGAAAGGATTTGTTACAGCCTGAAAACTGGAAGCAGGGAAATTATCCGATCCTGACTGCAAGAAGTGTAGAAAGCGAGTATGGTACCGGACATAATGCTTATGTGACCGACGAGGATGGCACCGTTTGGAATACCTATCATGCACGCCCGGGAGTGGAAGGAGTAAGAAGCAGCGGCATCCGCAGAGTGCATTTTGATATCGACGGAGCGCCGATGCTGGATGTGACGGAAGAATTGGATCTGTCAGAAGCGTTTGCACAGGTAGAGACGTGTGTCGTCGTGCGGTAAGCCCTGAAACAGATGAGACGCGCTGGATGTGTCGTGGTTACGTAAACGGGAGGTGTGTAATGAAAGAAATCGCAGGGAAAAAAGTAATACTGACAGAGGGTGAGTTTCTCCGTCGTGAAGAAGCAAACAAACGTTATTTGATGAAGCTTGAGACTCCTTATTTATTACGCAGCTATTTACATGAGGCAGGCAGATATTCCGGGAGAGGACCTGATGCAGAAGCCTTTGGAGGCTGGGAAGATCTCAGCTGCCAGCTAAGAGGACATTTCCTGGGACATTGGTTGTCGGCAGCGGCGCTGCATTATCAGGAAACGGAAGATGTAGAGTTAAAAGCAAAAACAGAAGTCATTCTGAAAGAACTGGAGCTTTGCCAAAAAGATAACGGCGGAGAATGGGTATGCCCGATTCCGGAAAAATATTTGTACTGGATAGGAAAGGGAAGGAACATCTGGCGCCGCAATACAATATTCATAAGCTTTTTATGGGGCTGATCGATGTATATCGAATGATGGAACAGCCAAAGGCGCTTTCCATAGCAGATAAACTGGCGGATTGGTTTTATCGATGGAGCGGCAGATATACCAGGGAAGAGTTTGACGATATTCTGGATATGGAACCGGCGGTATGCTTGAGGTTTGGGCAGACTTATATGAAATTACGGGTCAGGAAAAATATAAGATTCTGATGCAGCGGTATTATAGGAGCAGATTGTTTGAACCACTATTGGAGGGAAAAGATGTATTGACAAATATGCATGCCAATACTACGATTCCGGAAGTCCTTGGCTGTGCCAAAGCGTATGAGGTCACAGGAGAAGAAAAATGGCTGCATATTGTTGAACAATATTGGAAGTGTGCGGTTATAGACAGGGGATGTTTTGCTACAGGTGGCCAGACGCAGGGAGAAATCTGGACACCTATGAAAAAACTGAAAGCAAGACTTGGTGATAAAAATCAGGAACATTGTACCGTTTATAACATGATACGTTTGGCAGAATTTTTGTTTCGGCAGACGAAGGATCCTGCTATATGCATTACATTGAATACAATGTTCAGAATGGTATTATGGCTCAAACGTATTGCCCGGAAGGCGGTCTGTTAACTTATTTTTTGCCGATGAAAGCTGCAAGCAGGAAGGAATGGGCCGGAGAAAGAGACAGTTTCTTCTGTTGTCATGGAACTATGGTACAGGCGAATGCTGCATGGAACCATCGTTTGTATTATCAGGAAGATGATCACTTGTATGTGACTATGTATGCCGATTCGCAAGTGTCTTTTGAAATGCAGGGCCGGAAGATTTGCCTTACACAGAATCAGGATTATATGAACGGAAGTCTGATGACCTGTTCGGAAAACAATGCCAAACAGACCATAAATGAAACAGTCAGTGCTTATGCGAATAAACCTGATTTCAGAAAATATGTTTTTACAATACATACACAGGAAGACACCCCATTTCATTTGATGCTTCGCATACCAGACTGGATCAGGGAAGACGCAATGGTTTACATAAACGATGATCTGTATGTAAAGACCAATAATACCGCGAAATTTGTCGCGATAAACAGGGTTTGGAGGAACGATGACAAAGTGACCGTACTGCTTCCGATCGGATTAAAATTTATCCCTCTGCCGGATGATGCGTCCATGGGAGCCTATCGGTATGGAGCCGATGTACTGGCAGGTATTACAGAGAAAGAACGTATCTTAAAGTTGGAGACGGAGAAACCGGAAGATGAGCTTTCTGCTGATACCGAACGGCAGTGGGAGAGTTCCGTACCTTTTACCGGACAGAAAATCAGGATCCGGGTATTAGTTTCAAAAAGCTGAATGAGATTGGTAACGAACCATATCAGATCTATTTTAAAGTGAAATAAAGCATATGAGGTCCAAATACTCCAAGGAATGTCTGGACCTTATTTTTAACTTCTTATTTTTTACCTTCTCTGCAGGGCAAAGGTTTTTATTGTGCAATTAATATTTCTAACTATAAATGAGCAAATATCGAATTTTGCACAAACTTATCCCACAAACTTAAAAGCTTCTTCGAATGAGGCGCTGCTTTTTATGAGGCGGTACAGGTTTGCAAACTGTTCCTGCTTTAGCTGCTGCTT
>ENA-OQIR01000215-OQIR01000215.1-human-gut-metagenome-genome-assembly--contig:-NODE-215-length-27434-cov-4.585271_pt1 | contig 27434 bp, 26 predicted proteins | sample MGYA00242580_ERZ504745 | MGnify/ENA primary metagenome ERZ504745 (study PRJEB26092, sample SAMD00036214) | human gut metagenome | host: Homo sapiens | study: EMG produced TPA metagenomics assembly of...
CCTCCTTCTGATCCAGGATGCCGCACGCCTCCACGATGGCATCAATCACCGTCTCGGGACGAATGGCGCACCCGGGCGCGTATACGTCCACGGGAATCGCGCGGTCCACGCCTCCGATCACGTTGTAGGCATCGCGGAATACGCCGCCCGAACACGCGCAGATGCCGCAGGCCACCACACACTTGGGCTCGAGCATCTGGTTGTAGATCTGGCGCACGACGGGCAGGTTCTGGGCATTGACCGACCCCGTCACCAAAAAGATATCCGCATGCTTGGGGTTGCCGGTGTTGACCACGCCAAAGCGCTCCGCATCGAACAGCGGCGTGAGCGAGGCCAGCACCTCGATATCGCATCCGTTGCAGCTCGAGCCGTCGTAATGAATAACCCACGGCGAGCGCGACATTTTATGATCCATGGATGCCGCCTCCTAAATAAACACGTCGACGAGGATGGGCATAAGGTTGAGCAGGCCAAACACCAGCGCCACGCCCCATCCGAGCTTAAAGCAGCTGCGCCAGGTACTGCGTGCGAAGGTGTTGTCGATAAGCACCTCGACAAAGTACGTCGCGGCCATCACGACCAGGGCTACCACCCAGCTCACCGGGTTGCCCCAAACAAAGAACATGCCCACCCACATCAAAAACAGCACGGTCTCGCACCAGTGCATAAGGGTCATCTTGGCCAGCGTGCCGCCGCTCATCTCGGTGGCGACGCCCTGAACGATCTCCTGATGCGCGTGATGCGAGTACGAAAGATCGAACGGCGACTTGCGCAGCTTGATGGTAAGTACCGCGAGCAGCGCGAGGAAAATGGGCGCGCTGTACACGATGATGGGGGCCGACTGCCCCGTCACGGCGATGGAATCGAAGCTGTCGGTGGCAAGGTACAGGCCCACGCTCATCAGCAGAACGGCGGGCTCGTAACTCATGACCTGCAGCAGCTCGCGGTCGGCACCGACCTGGGCAAACGGGCTTTGCGTCGAGGCGGACGCCAGCACCACAAAGATCGCGGCGAGCGTCACCATAAAAGCGCACAGCAGCGTGTTGGAGCCCGACACAAAGATGCCGCCGCCCACGACGGTAAAGATGAGCGCGCACGCCATGTAGGTATCGTCCATGGTGTTTACGCTGGCAGGGGCCTTGCGCAGCAGCTTGGCAACGTCGTAGAACGGTTGCAGCAGGCGCGGGCCCACACGGCCCTGCATGCGAGCCGAAAGCTTACGGTCAACGCCGTCGATCAGGCCGCCCACAAGCGGCGCCAGCAGGGCAAACGCCACGGTGCCAATAAAGATGCCCACGACACCCGAACCTTCAAAATACTTACCGCGCAGCACCGAGGGTGCACTCATGCAAGTCGCTCGGGCCCAATCCACGCGCAACACAGCAGCGCAAACAAGATAATGCTGCAGCACACGACGCTACCCACGGGGCCAATACGCTTCTCGCCAAGGGCGTCCTCCGAGTACCAATTGCGCTTTTCGGCCTTCACCTCATGTCCCATCGAGCCGCGGAAATGGCGGTAATTGTCGGTTCCCACACCCGAAAGATATACGTTTACGTGCGGTTTGTTGCTCACGCGGAATGACGTCAGCAGCACCACGCGATAAACGCCACGATAACCACCATCAGATACATGGCGTCCTTGCCAATAACGTACGGCACGCGGCCAAACACCATGGCCAAGTAAGGCGACACCAAACCGCTCGAGATAATCGGGAAGGCCACGCAGCACAGAATCAGCAGCGCGGCGATGGTGTTGAGCGCCATCCATTCGGTCTTATGGACATTGACCTCAACGTTTTGGACCGTGGGGTCGACGCCCGAAAGCTTGGCGAGCCACTTGCCCCAGAAGTAAAACGTCGCGGCCGAGCCAAAGGCAAGCACCATGATCATGAGCACGTTGCCGGTCTGCGCAAACGCCACCAGGCGCCCCACTTGGACACGAGCATGCCAAACGGCGCCACAAACATGCCCATGATGCCCAGCATCATCAGGCGCGTCAGGTGCGGCATGCGGCTGAACATACCGTCCATGTCCTCGATATTGCGGCTGCCGATATGATGCTCGGCCGTGCCCACGCACAGGAACAGCAGCGACTTGGCCACCGTGTGGAACAGGATCAGGAAGATGGCCGCCCATACGGCCTCGGGCGCGCCGACACCCAAACAGGCACTGATGAGGCCCAAGTTGGAAATGGTGGAGTACGCGAGCACGCGCTTGGCGTTGCTCTGCGAGATGGCCATGAGGGCAGCGAGCAAAAACGTGATGGCACCCACACTCGTGACCATAAAGCCGGTCACGGGATAGATGGCATAGAGCGGGCTCAGCTTGACCATTAGGAACACGCCGGCTTTGACCATGGTTGACGAGTGCAGCAGGGCACTCGTGGGCGTGGGGGCAACCATGGCACCCAGCAGCCAGGTGTGGAACGGCATCTGCGCGGCCTTAGTGAGTGCGGCGAGCGACAGCAGGATGACCGGCATCACCAGCAGCGCGGACTGCGCGGTTCCGGCGCCGGAAGCTCGATCATGCCCGAGATGGTCAGCGGCATGCCGTTAACGTGCAGGTACATGAGTCCGGCCAAAAACGCGATGCCGCCCAGCATGTTGAGGATAATCTGGGTGAAGGCGTTCTTGATGGCCTCGGGCGTGCGCGTGTAGCCAATCATGAGGAACGAGCACACGGTGGTGATTTCCCAGCCGCAGAACAACCACTCAAGGTTGTCGCTCGTCACGATGACGAACATGGCCGAGAGGAACAGGAACATAAGCGCCAGGAACTGCGGGCGTCGGTCGGGCGCAGTCTGCCCGCGCAGCGCAGCCTCGTGCTCGTCATGGGCCTGGAAGTCCTTCATGTAGCCCAGGGCATACACGCAGATAAGGCTGCCGACAATGCCGACGGCGAGCACCATGATCACGCTCATGTAATCCAGGTAGAGCGGCGTTGCCGTGACGGCTTCGGCCGCGGGCAGCGTCATGGCTGCAAAGGCGAGCGAGCCACCAGCTGGACTATGCCGAGCACCGTGGTGAGCGCGTTCCTATATTTATACGCGTTGTATAGGATGACGGCGCACAGGATGACATCGATGGCGGAGCTGATGATCGAGAGCACATGCGAGGTGCCGGAGGCAACCTCAAAGCTCTGCGGGCCCGCGCCAAAAACATGACGGCGACTACAACTGTCACCGCCATGATGATGCCGGAACCTATGAGCCCCACCGCATCGCGGGCGCGGTCACCGCGCGCGAGCAGCATGCCCAGCGCCGGTACCAGCGGAAACAGGGTAAGGAAATACAGTAGCGTCATACCATCACTCCCCCATGCAAAAACGCTGCAATTGTTTAACGTTATAGCTCAATTGAGGAGTAGCGGCGGCGGGTTTTCGGTCAACTGGGGAGTTTTGTACGTGCGGGGTAAGGAGTCTGTCCGCATTGGAGCAGAGGGGCGGCAAGAAAAATGCGCCCCTGTGGGCGCACCATCGTTCGCTATTCCGCCTTTTTAACGCGCGGCTTGCGGCCGCGCGGCTTATCGACCAGCGCGGACTCACGCTCTCGCGATACTGGCGGCACCAAGCCTTGACTGAAGACTCGCTGGGAATCTTGTGCTTGATCATAGCCTCGCGAACCGTCAGGCCGTTTTCCAAACGGTCCTTAACCACGGCGAGCTTTACGTCGTACGAATAGGTGTGATGACGAGCGCCCGCGTTGAGCACGGCGTCGGCACCGCCCACGGCATATGCGCGGGCCCACTGACGAGCCGTGGCCTGGGGAATGCCAAGCTTTGCGGCGAGGGCGCGGTGACCGACCCCCTCTTGGAGGATCTCGACGGCGCGCTGCCTAACCTCGGGCGCATGCGTGCGAGTCCTAGTTGCTTCCGACATACCTGCCACTTCTTAGCCTTAACCGTTAATTTGCTTTCTTACGTGCTTGTTAGATAGTAGCATTTTGCTGTTCCCGCGTAACAGTTAATTGAAAATCGCAACGGCGGCATCTGGGTATTTGCCATTCATTTGCAACAGTTCTTTAGGTTTTATTTACGCAGCTAGTTGGCTCGCGGCTCATTGACGGTGTTTTACCAACCAGATTGGTATCTTTTTGTTTAGCTGGTATGGTTTGTGCAATTATTAACCCCTCGTCAGTCCGCACCTAACATGTCAGCTTTCCACTTGCTTCCCAACTTTCCACTTAACTTTCCAGCTTTCCACCTTAAGTGGTAAGTTAAGTGGAAAGCTGGAAAGAAGTTGGGAGACCGAAGCATGGGCGACGGACAGCCCTACTTCGCGAGTCGATACCGTTGTCGCGGGCTGCGCGGAGGCTCCATCGCCTCAATCTTGCCCGCACCAATCAAGCCTTTTATGTGGTTGGAAACGGCGCTCCTGCTCAAACCCGAAGCGTCGGTGAGCTCCTTGGTCGAGGCCGAAGAATGTGTTGCCAGGTAATCCAAGATTGCCTCGTCCACATGCCCCACAGACGTCACCTGTTCCGCCCGCATTATCTTTCGCTTATCGAACGTCAACGAAAAAGAAACTGTCGAGTTCTTTGGTTCGGGCGGCAACATGTTTGCCCGCTCGAGCTGCTCACCTATCTCCTGATAACCAGTGCCGCGATTTTCGACCACGTAGCCACCGTCTGGGTACGGCGTGGTCTCGAGGATATTTGAAAGGAACTGGTTTCTGGATGACGAAACCCCAGAAACTCCCAGCGAATCGATCGTTACGTCGCCGTACAGCCCGCCGGGATTGAGAATCTCGACGCGGTCGATATACAAGTTGACCTGCACTTGTGAGCCGCGCGCGGCGGAAGAGTAGTCGCGGTGCATGAGCGCGTTCGCCACCGCCTCGCGCAGCGCCACGGGCGGATAATCGGGCACATCTTTCCGGAACGCGCCCTCGATAACCGCTGCGTTTCGGGTGTTTCTCGCAACGGCGGCAAGCACGTCCTCAATCATGAAAGGGATCGGACCCAAAATGGTCTGAGAATCCACAAAACGCTTGTTATCACTTACTCGCTGCGTTTTTGTGGTCCCGGGGTACGCCGTAAAGGTCACATTGAGACGTGGGAAGAACTTTTGCGGAAACCGTCCCATCGCGACAATTGCAGCAAGCGTCGGCACGATTGCGTCGTCCACCCTTTTGGTCACATGCAGGTCAAGGAGAATCTCATCGTCGCTTCTGGTGCCCAAAAGCCTAGGGTGTAGCTCGCGCTGGCGTTTTATAAACCCTTGCAAAAGATCGGCGTCAAGGTCATCGAGCGTGGCACCTTCGACCGGCTCGTCGTCGTATGTAGGCTGAACATGCTCCTCCATAAAGCGATCGATTTCGTAGGGAGTCATGCGCCGGTCGCCGTCGCCCGTACGGATAAAGGACGAATCGTACATTCCGCGTGCCGCAATATAGCAGGGTTTATCGCGTGGATGCATTTCTTTGATGCGCGCGCAAAGCACCAGCTTACCCTCGAAGGGGAGCACTTGGATATCCGGCCTCACAACGGGCGTCAGCTTTTCACATGCAGAAGAGAGGGCGTCTTGCATCTTGCGGGCATCAAAACCCTCGACGGGCATAAACCCGTTCTTTTCGGAAATGCCGAGGATGATAAAGCCGCCCTGCGCGTTGGAAAATGCCGAAAGCGTCTCGACGATGCTTTTGGGGAGCGCGCCCTTGGCTTCTTTTACTTCGTACTGCTGGGTGTCGTTTCCTATTGCCCGCAGATGATGGATAACCTGCGCCAACCACTCCTCATTCATGCCGAACCTCCCAACTTTCCAACTTTCCACCTAACTTACCAGCTTTCCACTTAACTTTCCAGCTTTCCACCTTGAGTGGTAAGTTAAGTGGACAGCTGGAAAGTTGGTGGAGAGCTGGGGCAGCAGTAGGCCAAGCGAACAAGAAAAAGGGCGGCAACCGGGTGGTTGCCGCCCCTCGCGTAGCTAGTTGGTTTTCGTCTCGTGCCGAATGCCCTCGGTGTTGATGCGCGCTAGCGTGTACGTCACGTAGTCGGAGTGCGAATAGCCATCAAGGTTGCTAACGTTGACCGGTGTGTCGTCGACAACGTTGCCGGTCATAATATTGGCCGTAAGCACCAAGCGGTAGTTTGCGTAAGTTTGGTTCTCACCCTCAACATTCGTATTCACTTTAACGCGGAAGGCATGCTTAAAGGCAAGGCTGTTGCCGTCGCGCGTGAGGAACGCGCCGTTGGTCTTGGTGTCGGTGAACACATAGCTGTTGCCGTCGGCGGATGCCGCACCCGTGCCTAGGTAATCGCTGCCGAGCACCGTAATGTAGTTCGAGATATCGCCGACCGGAGCATAGCCGCCATTATCTTGCCGCTGCTCCAGGCTCAGCGTGTAGGTCACCGTGTTTGCGGCGTCGATCTTAGCTCGGCGCCCGTGAGCTTGCTCAGGTCGTAGGTACCCACCAGAGCGATCTCGCCGTCAGCGGACTTGAGGTCATCGATGTTGATGCCCAACTGGGATTTCTTAGACGCCTCGAGCGCGATGGTCGATGAGCCCACATCCATACGGTAGTAGCCGCGCCGCCATCGTTGTATGCCGAGTTGCTACTGGTGCTGAGCGTGTCGGCATGCGTGGAAAGGTACGCGCGGTAGTTGGGTTTGGTGTAGCGGTCGGTGCCGCTGTTCTGCGAGGCCACGATACCCGCCTGGCAGGCAGGCTCCGTCATGGTGAGCGCGGCCCTCATGGTAACGGTGAAGGCGTTGACATGGTTCTTGGCGATCTCGCGCAGGCCCGACATATCGATGGGATTACCCTCAGCATCGGTAAGCACCAGTGACATGTCGCCACCGTTCGCAGTCCAACTAAGGCCCGACACCACTGGGGTCTCCTTCGTGCCGGCCAGATTCCAACCCGACCCGCCCCAGGTGTAGTAGTTATCACCCACCTTAACGTAGAACTCATACGTGCCCTGCGTGCCCGTGGGGTATCCTACCGAGTCCGCGATGACGCCATCGTGATAGGTGACAAGCACGAATCGAGCTGATAATACAGCGCGTCAGAGCTCGTGTATTGCTGGCTCGAGTCAAACGTCACGGTGTCGCTCACGTTCATGGAAAGCGAATAGGTGGCTTCCTTGAGCTCCATCCGGTTGATGCTGTCCCTGTTGTCGACGAGGTTACGCTTGTTGTCAACGAGGCTGTGCGTGTAGTTTGATGCCACGCTGTAGGTCGAGGGCGTATTCTGGTGCCCATCCTCGGCAGCCTTGCCGTCGGCTGCTTTCTTGCCTCGCAGCAGGTAGTTGATGTGCTCGTTGAGGCTCGTGTCCACCGTGGTGGCGGTGTAGCCGTTGACGCCCGCGGACCCCGCCGGCGTGCGCACCACCAAGTAGAAGTTTTCGCTCTTGGGCTCTTCCTTATCAACGGAGAGGGTATAGAACGTGCCCGTCGCGTCGGAAGAAGTGCGCGCGCGGTAGTACGCGCCATCGACCTTGGCGCCAGCCATCTTCGCGAGTTCGGCCTGGCTCTTGTCCTTGACCTCGTCATCGGCGAGCTTGACCCAAGCGCCGTCCTTGTCCTCCTTGGCCTCATCGGCCTTCACGCCCACGATTTCGCTCAGCCACGGTTCGGTGTAGTAAGCCTTGTTGCCAGCGTCCACAAACTCGGTGAGCTTGGCTGACGTCGCGCCACCCGTGCCCACCGTGTAGTGATATTCGCGGCTGTTGTTGGCCGTGTCCACGAGTGTGAGCTGTGTACCCTCGGGCAGCGTGGCACCGAAGGTAATGCTCTTGTTGAGCGGACCCATAGAGCCGCCGGCTTCGAGCAGCGTGTTCCAGCCGTAATCGACCGGCTTGCCCCGAGCGCTGCCATAGGTCCAGGTAAGGTAGCCGGTCATGGTGTCGCCGCTGCTCACAAGTACGTGCTTGTCGTATTTTGTCGCATAGTCGGCAGCCTTGAAGTTCGCACCTTCGGAGTAGGTGGCGGTAAAGTCGATCTCGAGCATGCGCTTGACGATGATGGGTACCTGTACACGGTAGCTCTGGCCGGCCTCGCTAAAGGTGACCGTAAGCAGCGTGAAGCGCCCCTGCTCATTGTCCCAGTCGGTGCTCGCGCGGAATGCCATAGAGCTCGTGCCATTGTTGAGCACCTTGAGCGTGGGCGCTTGCGAGGCGGCTACGTCCTTGACGAAGGTGCCGTTATCGGCGAGCGAGAAGACCTCGGCGGTGGCGGTCACATGCGCGGTGCTGCCGTTGAGGCGGCGGGCATCGGAGAAGCCGCCATTGGTCACGATGTTCAGGTAGCTCTCCACCGTCGTGGTATCGTTGCCCGGAATCACGAGCACGGGGAAGTCAGTTTTGGCCTTCTTGCCCGAAGTAATGTTGTTAGCGTTATAGGTGCTACGCGAGCTGTCCGCGCTATAGGTGCTCGTGTTTTGGTATGCGCCGCATCATTGATGCCGGCGATGTTGGTGTAGGTGTAGCGGCCGGGAACGCGGGCACCCGCTTGGCTTTGGATGGTCGTCGCGGTGTCAATGGCGGCGCCGTCGCCAAACAGGTAGCGGTCGGTGGTGTCGCCGTCGGAGGCACGCACCGCCAGCGTGCTCACGGGCCTCGTGGTCACGTACGGACTCGTTGCGTGGTAGCAGTATCGCCTGCGCCGTAAAGCGTTTTGTTCTCGTTGGGCGCGGCAGCCGTGCCGTTGTAGTCGCCGAGGGCAATATAAGTTTTCTCGTTAACAGCAGCCGTATTCGTATTGGTCGTGTAAACCATCGGCGGCAGGTCGCTCGTGGTCTTGCCACTACCGGGCTTTACTTCCACGCCCGCTGCGGAAAGGCTGTACTTACCATCCCCGTGTCAACCTCGCCCAAGAGTACGCCCTGGGTTTTGCCCGCATTGTAGCTATTGCTATCCATGAGCACGTTTAACAGATGGAACTGGCCGCGCCCGTCGCCCATAATGCCGCCGTTGGACCTTTCGCTAAACGTGGTGTTGGATACCTTTGTGTTGGTAACGTCAATGACGACGGATCCGCTGTTACTCGCGTTATTCGCGCCCAGCAGACCGCCGCTCCAGTTACCCTTAATCGTAGCGTTCTCGATCGCGATGTTGTTGCAGGCTATATTCACATTGCTGAAGAAGTAGCCGATAAGCCCGCCCGAGCATTTGCCGGTGCCGGCGATGCTGACATTCTTGACACTGCAGTCGTCGAACCAGTACTTGTTGGGGCTACCGCTACTCGTAACCTCACCAATCAGGCCGCCCGCATTGTAGATGCTATTGTTCGTTCCGGCCTTATCGCCGATGACGGCGTTCTCGGTGCCGTTTCCGCCATCAATGCGCACGTTGCTCATAGAAATAACGCCGCCACGGGCGCGTCCGACCACGCCGCCGGCGCCCATATGGTCATCGGAGTTCGACCCGGTGGCTAGCACGTTTACCCCAGAGATGACTGCCGTGCACGACGACTGGGCGCTGTGGTGGTGCCGATGTTGGTGTTGACCGAGATATCGCTTCTTTCGACATAGCCGAGCACGCCGCCCACGTAGGGCACTGTCCCTGTGGCAGTTATGGTCGAGTTTTTGCCAACGGTCCTTTCGCTCACCCCTGTGCTTGCGGTTGTCCACACACCGCACGCCGAGGCGACCGTACCCACATAGCCACCGACATTCTTCTCGCCCGTGACGTTAAGGCCAGTGTATGAGCAGTCATAGAGATACGCGGGCCCCACCCGTCCCCGAACTCGACCATATAGGTTCTGTCTTCGCTCGTAGTTCGTCTGGCGCGGCCCGAGCTGCCAAGAAGCCCTCCTACGCTCTTTGCGCCCGACACGGTGCAGTTCTTCATCTGCACGTTGCGGTAGATGCCGCACGTGCCGTCGTCGTAGTTGGCCGTTGCACCCGCCAAAAGGCCGGCACCGGTAAGGTCGTTCGGCGCCTCTCCTGGTTTGCTTCGCCGTTGGTGTCGATATAGGTGAGCGCTACGTTGCAGTTGCTAAAGGTGAGGTCTTTGACCTGCGCGCCGTCGTTCGCGGTGACGCTCTGCCCCACATTGGTGGAGGTGAACATCACGGTGCTGAATAGACCACCCACGCCCGAGACCTTATAGTCGTCGTCGGCGTATTCGACGACGCCGTAGGCGGTGCCTTCGGTACCCACCGTGATGGTGGCGCCGTTACCGTCGATCGTGGCTACGTGCGGCGTAATACGGTCGCGGTCGGTGCCCGGCTGGTTCGAATTGCAGGCATTGGAATAGTAGCGGCCGTTTAGGCCACGTACCCCGTGCCGTAGTCGGTCATATCGTAGGTGTCGCCCTGCTTGAACTCCAAGCTCATGCCGATCGATTTCGACGCGCACACATAGCCCGTTTGGTAGTCGGCAGCGTAGGACGCCACCAGGTAGGGCGAATTTACATCGTCATCATGGTCGAGCGGGCCGTGCCACCCCTGCTTGCCGGGGGCCTTCTGGTCGTCGTTTTTGGCGATTTCGAAATCGCCGGCAGCACTCTCAGGCTTGCCCACATTTGCGTAGTTAGCATTCCGTACCTTGCCATATTCCTTGTTGCCAAACAGGTAGCCGCATATCGCCGGGTCTTGCGAATCGCTGCCCCAGTAAGCCTTGGAACCGCGGAACACGCCATTATTGGAGTAGTTGGTATGTGCCGCGCCAGCACCCGCACCCGAGCTGATGATGGCCGAGAGCACCAAAAGGCCCTGGGCGTTTTTCACCATGGTCACAGGAGCCTCGGCGTTAGTGCCGAGGTACTTGTTGTCGGTGCCCGTGGTGGTGACACAGGGGGTTCCTTTTTTTGTGAGCTCGTTAATCTGGTAGTTAGCGTTACCGTTTTCAACCTTACAGCCCTCGCTAAAGGCATAGCCATCAATCACGCGACCGACGTAGGGATTGTTGTAGAGATCAAAGTTGCCCTTTCCCAGACCACGAGATTTGTCACCAGTTCCAGCACGCCAGGAAGATTTTCCGCTTTTGTCCATATTGCGGAAAATCACGCCGCCACCCGCAATGGCACCGACGTAGCCACCAATGGGAACAAGATGCGGCTTGTCGCCACCGCCCGTGACGGTAAATCCCGTTGTAGGGTTTTCGGCCGTCGTCCCATTAACGACCACGCCATCGATAATGTTATCGCCACCAAGGATGCAGCCGACAACGCCACCGAAAAACGCCGTCGGAACGCCGTCGGCATCCTTGGCAGAATAAGTAATAGTCGCCGACGCGTTCACATAGCGAATATTCAGATCGCGCACCACGCTGCCGTAACTATAGGGAATAAGGCCGCGAAGCGAACCCTCGTTATTCTCTATCTTGATGGTTGCGTTTTTATTATCACTGCCAAAGTTGCCAACGATGACGCCCCTAAACGGGTTGGCCCTATTTCCAAAACCGCCAAACGATGCGCCGTCGAGAGTAATCGTATTGCCCTCAGTAGGCTCGATGCTGTAATACGCGCTCTGCATATAGCGGTGCATGGTTTCGTCGCTCAGCGTCTGCGGGGAATTGGTCGACGCGTCTCCGGTCTTCTTCTCCCATTTATTATCGGTACCGTTCGCCTGCTTGTAGACGTACGTAACCTCATTGTCGGTCGAGTGATCGCTGCTGCGGCGAGTGCAGAGCCTACCCTGGTCGGCGACAATGGTGACCTCCCAGCCGTCAAGCGCCGTCATGTTATTAATGTAGTTGGCAATGGCATTCATCTCCGCCGCGTTTGTGACGGAATAAGGATCGCCGTAGGTACCACATCCCATTACCAGCTTTGGAATGCGCTGGTTGACTCTAATTTCGTGATACTGGACGCCATCCTCGGCGGCTTTTCCCTTGTAAACATAAGGAAGGTAGTCACCGAACCAAGGCCTGACGTCACCGTCCTTCTTACCATCAACCGTCACATAGCCGCTCACGGCACCATACGTCGCTTCGTCGTAATACCAAAGCTGCTTGCCCGGGTACTCCGTACTCCCATCAATCTCGGATCCGTAGGTCACCTTGCCCGCATCGGCATCAGCCTAGTAAAGGTGTAGTCCGCAGAGCCCGTGCTCGTGCTTCCGTAGCCAAAACTCTCCAGCAGGCTCGCATGGGTGAAGATCGTATTGTTCTCTTGGCTGGGCAAGCTGATTTGCTCAAACTTCGCCGTCACCTGATCGGCCTCACTGCCTACACCAAGCTTTCCGAACAGCGACGTAGCCGCCTTGGTGCCACTCGTGTACCCAGTAGTCTTGATATTCTTCGCGTTCAGGCTCACGTACTTCTGCATCTCGTTGATGAGCAGAGGCATATAGGCGTTAGCGTCCGTGGCGCTGTTGGCGCCGTCGACAATCAGATTGTTGAGTGTAAGATCATCAATTGAGATCTTTCTAATCTTGGTGCCATTGCCGTCGCTGGACCCATACACGTAGCGGCACACGAGCGCGCCCGATGAGCTTCCGCCCGCGCCAATAGCGTCAGTAGAGCTCTTTCCGTCATTGATAACGGGCCCAACGGTACCACCCAAAGTGACGTTGCTTACTGTGAGATCGCCGTCTGCCACCGTTTGAAAAAGACCGCAGTGCATGTTCTCGTGCTGGGTGGCATCGGAGTTTAGCTTGTTGCCATTCTGCTCGGCCTTGATCTTGGAGTAGTAGAAGGTGATGGCCGCATTATTAACCGTCACCTCTCCGATCGGTTGAGTGGGATAGTAGCTGTAGCCGGCCAAATCGATTGTGCCCGTTATGGTTATGGAATCATCGAGCCCTGTCGTACCATCGGGAACGATTGTCGAACGAATACCGGCGGGAGCATAGCAGAAAGCAGACCATAAGAGCAGCTTGTCCGCTGTATCGATTTGACTGCCACTAAAGCCGCCTTCACAATTCTTAGAGGCTATGTCGAGGTTGTAGAAGTAGCGGGTATTGCCGTTCGTATTCTGGCTTCGACCGAAAGACGAGCGATTATGGTAGCTGTTGTCTTTTGTGGAATCGCCGTCCATGTCCAGCTTGTTTTTCTGTGTGTGTAGCGAAACGACCGTGTTCCAGTCGGCGTCCATGAGCTTGCTGCCGTTGTTTGGTTTTACACCGCTGCCAACCCATTCATCGAAGGACGTTACGCCCGACGCAACGATGGCCCCCTCGCCGGTGGGCACCCTATAGGCGGTATCCCAATAAGCCCTGTCCTCCAAGTACAGGCCTAGGTAGCTCTCGACGCCATATGTCGTCTTATCATCCACCTTGCAGCCGCGGCAAACTAGAACGCCGAGCGTCTGAGCGGCGCCTGCATTAATCTTTGTGCCCGAGAGATCGATGGCGTAGTTGTTGATAATCCAGTGACCGCTGGCTGCGTATACAAGGCCGCCAAGCTCCTTGGAATCATCCACAGTCGCGATTATAGAAGCGTTGGTCGTTTTCAAAGCATAGGAGTTTTCACTCTTGTTAATGTTGTCATCTCCGATAGTTACGACCGCGTTGCCCCAGCTATAACCCAAGAGACCGCCCACGCCATTGAGCTTATCGCCGTTCTTTCCGACTCCCATCTTGAACGAGTTGAACGAAAGGCCCGTAATGTTAACGTCCTTTTTGGCCGAGTTGGCTATTGCCCCATCAGCCCCATAGGTGCTCTGTGCGATGCAGCCGATAAGACCGCCGACCTGGGCAATCTTGCCGCTGGTGCAATTGCCGGTTTCGATTGATCCGGCGACTTCGAGGCCCGCAACATTGAATGACGAGCCATAATCGCCCACATAACCAATGGCGCCGCCAATGCGACTATTGCCGTTAAGCGTTTTAGTTGCAGCGATGGTCGCTTGAGCCCTGCTGTTATCCTTAAACGCAACCGTAGAAGCCGCCGACACGCTGCCCGCAATACCACCAATGTTCACTTCGTTGCCGAACGTATCATCACACGCGATATTCGTTTTGCACGTTACGCCAGACAATGGCAGGTTGCCGACGATGGTACCTGCAAGCGACCCGGCATCGATAGCCGAACCGTTATCAAACTTCATGGAACCAGCGATTGTGACGTTGGAGATGGTTGCGCCGTTGACGGCCGCGAACAAGCCCAAGCGGCCGTGGCGGTAGATTTTGCCGTTGCCGTTGCTCGTGTCATTGCCGTCGAGCACAGCTTCACCACGCTTGCCGTACGGCTCGCCGACGGCAAGGTTGATTGTGCCGTTGCCATTTGTGCCGCCGCCGTTCAACGTTCCCGAGAAAACTTGCGAGCCGTCTGCACGATCCTGCGTGAAACCCGTCAGGCCCGTGCCCTTGAGATCAATAGTGCCGTTCACCGTAATGGTCGAGGACTGCAAGATGTTCGGGTTGTTTTCGGAAACGCCCTCGACCATGGAGTAGTAGCCGTTGGTTTGCCAGGTGATTGCAAGTTTGGCGAAATCCTCAACAGAGGTTAGGGTGTAGGCACCGTTAGCTGCCGTCAGCGAATCCGGCAAGGTCAACTTATGAGTGTCCACATCAAGCTTAATGAAGTCGCCGCCCAGACGAATAACTTCGCCGTAGGTCGCGATGTCGTCCGTCTTCGAGGCAGTATTGCTACGTTTGAAGGTCCAGCCCGCTGCACCCTTGTCAGCGTCAGAGCCATCGCCGACAGCAAAAATCAGCGCGTTGTGATTCTCGTATACGAGCTGGCCCGTCGTGCTGTTTTCGGCAAAACTTGCGCCCGACAGATCCGTGATGCCGCTGAATTTGATTACAGCATTCCACGCGGAGCCTGCAATTCCCGCGGCACGGTTGCTTTGCGCCTTACCGATAGGATTGTCGCTTGTAAGTTTGAAATCTCGCACGTCAAGGACATTGCGCGCGTCGACAACGCCCACGGCACCACCGAACTTTCCGGCGTCCGTTCGCGCCGAAGCATCTCCCTTGCACGCAACCGTCACGCCGTCGAGCACAACGGCGACAGGCTGCGAATTGGAGTCCGCGCTATCGCCAACATAGCAACAACACCGCCCGTATCGGACAGCTTGCCCGCAAGTTCAAACTCAATTGAGCACGTTTTCTTATCCGCATCCTTTTGGACCACAAAGGCGCGCAGCGACTCATCGACGCCTTTTGCCGTCGCAAACACCTTGCCGACAAGGCCGCCGTAGCTGCCGTTGAAGCTAACTTCTTCCGGTAAGGTGAACTTGCTCTTATACGTTCCGCCTTGCACCACGATGTCGCCATTAGAAATATCGGCCACACCAAAAAGGGCGCCGGCGCGTTGCGATGCACCAAGCGTCACAAGCTTGCCCAGGTCGAACATATTGGCTTAACGATAAATCCTTGCGCAAAGCTCACGTCGCCGATGACGCCACCGGAGCAAGCGCTGTCTTTATCGCCGACGTTGCACGCCGCTTAACCGTTACGCCATCAGCGATGTTGAGCGTGAGCTTAGTCGCCTTACCGATAAGACCGCCCGCCGCGTTTTTACCTGCGACGCTCAGCGCCGAGACATCGATGCCAGTTGGTAGGGCGACGGTGGCACCCTCCCGCGCCTCGCCGATAAGACCCCCCGCGTGGCATCAGCGGCTGTCGCGTTGATAGTGGGGGTACCGTCGAGTTTGTCCGGCAGGGCGAGGCCCGCAAGCGTAAGCGATGCTCCTTCGGCAAGGGTGTTCACAAGCAAGCCCATGTTGCCTGTGCTCGATTGCATATCGATCGCCAGGGGGCTGTTCGCGCTTGTCACGTAGGTTGCGTTAAGCGTGAGCGCGCCCGTGACCTCGCCCACAAGTGGCGAGGCGAGCTTGCAGATGTCCTTTTCGGTATCGCTCTTGGGCGTGCCCACGGTTACGGTGGCAGCAAGCGTCTTGTCCGCGCCCGTGACCTTTGCGGCCACGATGGGCTGGGCATCGGTACCCTTCCAGGTGAGCTTTACGGTGCTGTTGGCGTCGCTGAGCTCGATGTTGTTGAAGAGCGTCTTGTTGACGGTCAGGGTCCTGTCGCCGAGGTTGAGCGCGCCTTTGAAAGGGTAGGCATCGCTGCCGAAGCCCTGGAACGTGAGGCTACCCAGGCCGTCCACGATCTCCGCGCCGCACACGTCGAAGTCGATACCGGTCGAGCCACCTTTGGAGATGTTCGCGTTCTGGTAGATGGCGGGATCGGTGTTGGAGATGGCGATAAGGTCGGCGTTGGACTCAAAGGTAATGGCCGTGACGGCGCCCAAGTCGTCAGTGATGACATTGCCGTCACCCAACGCGTGCCTGAGATCCTCGACAGTAGCGATGGTGGGGGCGGTGTTTGCCTGATCAGCAGCATCCGCGTCCGCGTCATCCGCTTGTTCTCCGTCAGCAGCACCCTCATCGGCAGCCGCATCGTCTTGGGACGCGTCGCCCTCCGTTGGGGTATCGCCGTTAGTGGTTCCATCGGTCGTGGAGTCCTGTGATTCGCCAGCGTTGGTAGAACCGTCGCCGCCCTCGGTAGCGCCAGCGTCGGCGCCCGGAGTCGTTGCGACATCATCAGATGTAGTCTGGTCAGCATCTTGCAGCGCGGTGGCCACAGCATCCTGTACGGAGCGCGCCGTGTTGCCCGCGGCGCGCGCGGCGGAGACGGATGCTCCATGACGGCGTCGAGCTCTTGCGCGAACACCTCCGTGGAGGGCGCAAGCGCCTGGAAAATCATGATCGCGGTCAGGCATGCGGTTGTTATGCGCTTTGCCGTTCTCATCTGGTCCTACCTCGTTCTATCTCATGCCCCGTGCGGGGTCTCAAAATCACAGATTGCGGTTGGCCTACGCAGCCCTGCACGTAACACCGATGTCATCCAAGCTGCCGGGCGCGGCATCCGTCGAACGGTAAAAGGTAATAATCTCCGACCCGGGATCCATGGTGAACGTAACCGACCTTCCATCAAAGGTCGCGTCGGAATGATTCGTCGCCAAAAATGGGTCAAGCTCAACCTTGTCGCCCCATGTAAGCTTGATTTTTGTTGGCGCGCCCGTAACGGTCGCGCGATAGTTGTAAGCGTCGAAAGCGTTGATATCCGAGTTCTTGTCGACCCACTCGCCCGAAACGCCCGAAGCCGTTACCTCTGCACGCTCGGAAGGCGCAATCTTGGCGGCGAGCCATTTAAGATTGGTGCCGGGGCTATTGGAGCCGACCTGGGCCTTAACGGTGAAGGATGCTTTGTTGAGGTCCGCCTTGGAAAATGTAACCTTATAGGTATACATGGTTGCCCTGTTGGCAGGGAAGGAAAGGTCGACCGTGCCGCCCGCCGTCAGCGTGGGCGAACCGCTTATGCTCCAAGCTTTCGTCGTTCCCGTCGCCTTCACGCTCAGCGTCGCGTTAACGTCCTTGTCGTTGACCTTGTTCTTGTCGCCCAGCAGATGGTTGTAAATGCGAAAGGTAAAAGAGCAGTTTTCCCCACTCGTGTCGGCGATGACGCTTCGGACGGCAATACCCTCATCATTCAGCGTCTCATTCGTGTAGCCCGTAAGCATGTCCGAGGCAAACAGCGCCTGTGACGTGCCCGAGACAGCGACCGACTTAAGGAAGTCGCCCGCCAAAAAGGCCGTGTAAGTAAGGTGGGTACCCGCCGCAATCGCGACGGCGCATAGCAGCACCGCAACCGCCCACAGGCGCTTGCGCATTTTGGAAGCAGGGGCCGCCGACTCTACGCAGCAAGGCTCTGCCTTAGAATCATCCACCTGCGCAAAGTGCTTGCCAACAGGCCTCGCGATTTCATTTTGCTCTTTCTTGTCTTTTCGCATCTGGCGCCCCTCCCTTCTTGTTATTAGTTGCCACTCGTGCCGCGAGCAATTAGATAAACCATGTCGGTCTCTTTGACGTTGGAGACCGTCTTTCCGTTTACGGTCACAACGCCCGGATTCCATGTGCACTCGATGATGAAGTTCGTGGCGGCGTTGGCTGTTTTGCCATTCCAGCCATCGAGCCCACTCCCTGCGAACTTGTGGTACCGATACAGCGGACGGGCGTTTTTCTGGACATTCACGTACGAGCCGTACGTCGGGTCGTTTGCCTCAAGCTCTTTAGCCAACGCACTTGTCCCGTCCGCGGAGTTGATAAAAGCAAACTCAATCGGGGTGCTGCTCTTCTTGCTCCATGAGTAGGTGCGGTTGAGCCCGTCGAGGCCGACCACAGTGCCGTTTTTATCGTTCGGATTATTGACCGTCACGTGATACACGTTGATTGTCAGCCCCGTGATATTCGTTGTGTTGGCAATCTGCAGCTCAAACGCTTGACCGCCGGCAGCGGGATCGCCATTGTCGCTCTGCACACAAAACGCGCGACGAACGGTCACGGTGCGTCTATGTTTTTAACATCGCCCCGTGACTCGTCATACGAAATCTCGATGGGCTCGATGCTCGTCTGGTTGGGACCCATGATCTTAAGCTGCGCGGGCGTTTGGATCTTGCCCACCGTAGACAGACTTTTGCTGCCCACAAACCACGAGAGCGACAAGCCGATGATAAGAGCGATTGCCGCCAGCAATATCAGGACCGCAAGGGCCTGTGCGCGGTGGTTTTCTATCCAATTGCGGGCATCGCGAGGCGCGTTTGCATGGTGCTCATGAGCTCACGCCCTCCTGAGCGCTAATTCTAAGTTGGATGTATTTGACCTTATTGCCGATCTGCTCGTCGGCATTGTTGTACAGCGCCGAGCAGATGGCGGTGTCGCCGAAGGATATGTCAGCCGAAACCGCAGGAGCGTTGGCGGCACTCGTGCCGTTTGCCGCGCCATAGAAGTAGTTCGCTTTATGCGCGTTCATATCTGCCTGCAGAGCGCCGTAGTCAGACTTTGCGTCGCCCGCCGCCGCAAACAGGTTCTTGTAGTAATTCGTGTTGCCGGTAAGGACGAAGTTTTGGAAGTACTCCGGCCACACCCAGTACAGGCTGATGGTGACGGGTTTGTTCGTTGGCTTGTTCACATCGCCGTTTTCGCAAAATTCGCACTTGCGAATCTCGATCTTGCTATCAACCACGCGGCCCGAGTAATACCCGTTCTGGTCGCAGCTCGTAAAGAACAGCAAGTGGCCTTTGATCAAGCCAAGGAGCGCCTCCGCCTCGGGCGCCAGCGTTCCCCCGTCCCCAACAACGCCAACAGTGTTCGTGACCTTAAGCAAGCGCGACAGACTGATCGTGACCCCGTCCAGGTCACTCACCAGCGGCTTCACCGTAAATGTAATCTTGCCGCGAGCACCCGGGTACAGAGAGCCCGCGGTCTCGTTGTTGAGGTTGGAGCCGAGCGTTACCGTCATGGCGTCGGTCGTATCCAGGCCATCGATGGCATACTTTTCCTCGGGCGTGCGCTCGGAGCGCTCGTAATAGCCACGTGCGCGCCGGACTCACCCTCGCCCGCGGCGGTCAGCGTGTACCGATCCGCCTTCGCCCCGATCGTACCCCCCGTGGCGCTCACTCGGTTATTCGCGGCAAACCAGGCCAGACACGCAAAGATGGCAACGATGGCGGCCAACACAAACAGACCGCTCACCAGGAAATCCTTCCAGAAATCCTTGAGGGTCCGCACGTGCTCGTCGGCAGCTTGGCGGTACTCGGCCGCCGTCTTGTGCTGCTGGAGCTCGCTATGTCGGTCCATGCCACTCATCGCTTACATTTGCCCTGCTTGCGGGCGTGCCATCCTTTCCGCTCGGTCGCGTTTATCCGTTGTTCGCAGGTAGAGAATTCAGGCAGAATACAACACCGTACGATAAGGTAAAAGAATAGCATTGACCTGCGGTTCGCTCCACAACGCAAGCCTTAATGATGTCTTAAAAGTCAAACCCTTGGTGCAAGTGGTCAGGTTACTTCGCGCCAACATGGTGCAAACAAACCTGACCCCCTTGCACCAATCCGTAGCGCCGGGCAGCGGACACACGGCGTGCCGCCCCTTAACACCCCAACGCGCGAACGGGTATCACGTAGATACCGTCCTCGACCTCGCGGGCGTACTCACCCACCCCCACAATCACGGCCATAAACTCCGGTTCGCGTGTGCGTGAACGAGGATTTCCACAGACCTTCTTGCGAACGCGCTTGAGGCTCTCGACGCCGGCGTTCGCTTTATCTTCACTCACCTTAATCTCAAAGGCGGCCCACCGTCCGTCGGCTAGCTGCACGATAGCATCGCACTCAAGACCCGAATCGTCGCGATAATAGCGCACGGGCGTGCTATCCAGCAGGTCGAGCGAACGTGCGTAGACCGAAAGGTCGCGTATGACCAAATTCTCAAACACCAGACCAAATGTCTGCCAGTCGGCAAGCAGCGCCTGCGAGGACATACCTAGCAAGGCGCAAGCAAGGCTCGGATCTGCCAGATAGCGCTTGGGCTTGACGGTAAAGCGCCGTTTGTCGCGCGCGGCGGGAACCCAACCGGGAACCTCCTCGAGAATGAACATGCCTTTGAGGGCATCCAAGTACTGCGCACCTTGGTCTCATCGGCAAACGCTGTGGGTTCCTCCTCGGCACCGAACATATCCATAAGAATCGTTTTATACGTGGTTGCCTGTCCCAGATTGCGCGCGATCGATGCGGAGACTCGACGAGCAATATCGGGGTCGAGACCGACCGCCGGGAAGCTGCTCGAAAACGTGGTGTTGAGATATTCGCGGGCGATGAGCTGGGCGTCAGCCGAAACCATATCGATCGCCTCGGGCCAGCCGCCGCGGCAAGCGGCTTCGACAAGCCCCGGCGTATCGCCATTGCACCGGCAGGGCTCAAAACGATGCTCAAACAAGCCCGCCAGGCTCACCTTGCCGTTGGACTCACCTGTCTCGGCAAGCGTCATGGGGTGCATGCGGACGCGGCCGATGCGGCCGGCTCCACTATGCGCGGGCGCCTCCGCCTTTGAGCCAAACGCAGGCGTGGCGGAACCCGTGAGGATATAGGCGCCGCGCGTACCCCGGGTGCGGTCGACCTCGTGTCTAACGTAGTCCCAAATCTGGGGAACGCGCTGCCACTCATCGATAATATGCGGACGGTCCCCCAGCAACATCATCGCCGGGTCGGCACGCGCGAGGTCGAGATTCTCGTCGACATACGAGGCGGACGCCCCGTGCTCGAGCGCGGCCCACGTCTTGCCGCACCACTTGGTGCCCGCAATCTCGACCGCGCCAAAGACACGAAGGTAGCGCGCGATTTGCGCATCCACGATACGTGGGATGTATCCGTCCCGATGTAGCCTCTCGCCTGCCATGAGCCACCCCCGCAGATTTCCAGTTCCTGCTTTCTAATTCTTCTATTCCACTGTAGCAAATTCGGATTTTCGGGTGGTTGCGATTCGGATTTTCGTGTTCATATAATTCGGATTTTCCTGTTCTAAGGATTCGGATTTTCGGATGCATAAGATTCGGATTTTCTGAATCCGCTGGTCAGGGGCACCTCTTATCGACAAAAAGGCGGGGAGCACCGATACGGCACTCCCCGCCCACTCAATACGCGATAGCTTTCTCGACTACAGCTCGTTGGCCGCGTGATATGCCGTGCGGATGGCGCTGGCAATGTCGGCGGTGCGCTCGCCCGAGCAGTCGCCCACGCAGGTCACGGGCACCGTCACGCCGTCCAGGTCAAACGCGTTGGCCTTGGAGCCCACGGCCATCACCACGTAATCGCAGGCGATCTTCACCGGCTCCTCGGCGCCGTCCTCGGTGGCGCGAATGGCCTCCACGCCTCGTCGGTAATGGCGGTCAGGCGGGTCTTCACGTGCTGCTCCACGTTATGCTCGGCAAAGTCGCTCATGATCAGCGGCAGAATGGTCTCGGACTCGCCCGCGGCAATCTTATCGAGCATCTCCACGATCGCCACCTCGCAGCCGTGCTGCAGCAGGTACTCGGCAGTCTCGGTGCCCACCAGGCCACCGCCAATGACGGTGATGCGGCCCGTAAGCTCCACCTTGCCGGCCAGCACGTCCCAGCTCGAGACGACCTTCTCCGAGTCGGCACCCGGAACGGGGATGACCACGTCGTGCGCGCCCACGGCCACAATCGCGGCGTCGGCGGCGTTGAGGTCCTCAGCGGTAGCGGCATGGTTGAGCTCAACCTTCACGCCCAGGCCAGGCAGAATCTTCTCGTAGTACTCGACCGAGCGCATGATCTCGTCCTTGCGCGGAGGCGCGGCCGCCAGCACAATCTGGCCGCCCAGATGATCGCTCGCCTCGTAGACGGTCACGTCGTAACCGCGCTTGGCCGCCACGCGCGCGGCCTCCAGGCCGGCAATACCGCCGCCCACCACGGCGATCTTCTTGTCGCCCTCGCCCGGCTTGATGGCGATGGTCGCCTCGTCGCCGTTCTCGGCATTAAGCACGCACGAGATGTACTTGCGGTTTTGAATCGCGTCGACACAGCCTTATTGCAGTTGAGGCACTCGCGAATGGGCTCGCCCGTGGCGGCCTTCAGCGCAATGTCGGGGTCGCACATGAGCGAGCGGCCATAGGCGACGATGTCGGCAGAGCCATCCTCCAGGATCTTCTCGCCGGCCTCGACCGAGACCACGCGGCCGACGGTTGCCACCGGCACGGAGACCAGGGCCTTGACGCGCTCGGCCACGGGCAGCGTCCAGTTGTAGGGCATGGCGCCCATGGGCGGAATGGTGTCGCCCATGTTGCCGGTGTGATTTGCCTGTGCAACCTGGATCATGTCGATGCCCGCGCTCTCGAGCAGCTTGGCAAACTCGCAGGCCTCGTCGGGCTGCAGGCCGCCCTTACCGCGCGGCGTGCCGTCGGGGTTCTCCATGATCACGGGGAGCTTGTACTCCACCATCAGCTGCGGCGCGGCTTCCTTAATGGCAGCGACGACCTCGAGCGCATAGCGAACGCGGTTCTCGAACGAGCCACCGTACTCGTCGGTGCGCTTGTTGAGGATGGCCGAGCACAGCGAACCCACCAGGCGGTCGCCGTGGACCTCGATGGCGTCGATTCCGGCCTGCTGCGCGCGAGCGGCCGAGGCAGCGATAGCCTCCTTGATCTGGGTGAGCTGCTCTACGCTCGCCTCGTTCACGAAGTGCTGCATGTCGTGGTGCAGCTTGGCATAGGCCTGTTTGCGGATCTCGTTGGACTCGGCCATCTTGGCGGCAAAGGTCTCCTCGTCGCCGGCAGCCTTGGCCTCCTGCGCGGCCTTGGCGGCAGCCATGGAACCCATGACCATGCGGCCGACACCGGGCACGTCGTACTCGGGGTGGAACAGCTGCAGCGCAATCTTGGCGCCGTGCTTGTGGACGGCGTCGGCCAGTGCCTTAAACGTGGGGATCTGGGCGTCGGTCGCCAGCTTGGGCGTGGGGCTCGCGGTCATGACGGGAGCGACGTCGCCGATGACGATGTAGCTCACGCCGCCACGGGCCAGGCGCTCGTAAAAAGCCAGGCTGCGCTCGCCAATGGAGCCGTCACGCTCCTCGTAGCCGGTGGTCAGCGGCGGAAACATAATGCGGTTCTTGAGCTCAAGGGGGCCAACCGTAATGGGCTGGAGCAGCTTGGATGCAGGTGCGGTCATGGACATTCCTCTCTTGTAGACGCGGCGGCGATGGTGCCGCGTAGTTGTCTAGAGGATATGGCATGAGAGCACGGCGGCACAACGAAAATCGGCGAATATCAGGTGACGGCAGGTGGATGGGGCGGGACGGCCCGTCGGTTCGTCTCAATCTGTAACAGTTACTCGGCAAAAACCGGGTCTTACTGTTACAGATCAAGACAAACGGGAGCGGTCCGTCGGAAAATCTCGATCTGTAACACTTACAGACCAAAAACGACCCTAGATGTTACAAATCGAGACGAACAAATTCGGTCCGACCAAACATCTCAATCTGTAACATCTAGGCCCACTTTTGGCCCCTACCTGTTACAGATCGGGACAACGGGAACCGTCCCAACAAAATGTCTCGATCTGTAACAACCATCGGCCAAAAACGACCCCAAGTGTTACAGATCAAGACAAACCAAACCCGCCTGCTAGAAAATCTCAATCTGTAACAGCTGCCCGGCAAAATCCGTCCCTCGTGTTACAGATTTAGACAAACGCGGCCCAAACCGCCGGTATATCTCGATCTGTAACACCTAGCCGCCCAAATCGGGTCTTGGTGTTACAGATCGAGATCTTTGATTGAGAGGCTGAGAATTGAACCGAAGAAACGATCCCGGGATAACAAAAAAGCTCGCCGGCTTGACCGACGAGCTGCAAGTTCTTGGTCGCGTGGGCAGGATTTGAACCTACGACCTCCGGGTTATGAGCCCGGAGTAATTATTGTTAATCATAGTAAATGAATTCTAATTATAGAAAAGAAAATAGCAGGTAGCTAGTTATTTTTGCTTGTGCTTTATTTTGATTTACAAAAAGTTTCACCCGCAATTCACCCGCAGAATTTCACTTGTGGGTGAATTTCTTTCACAATTCGGGATACGATACTCCCTGCCCGTGCCTTTAAAGGCACGGCAGGGAGTATCGTATCAACCCCGTCAGCAGGAGACGCCCTATGGCCATCGAAAAGGGTCGCAAACCCAACACCTGGCTCATCACCTTTAACCTTCCGGAAAAGGATGCCAGTGGAAAATATAAGCGTGCACCCAAGCGAACCATACACGGGCTTAAATCGGATGCCAAAAAGGAACTTGCCCGTTACCGGGTCGAATACGAAAGCGGGCAGGCAGCTGGGTCGAAAAATACAGTCGCAAGCTATTCGAGCAAGTTCCACGCCCAACATAAGTTGAACTCACCCCTCGCCTACGACCGGGAGGCCTTGGAAATCAAAAAGATCGAAAGGCTATTCCGTGGCGTAGCACTCACATCCCTAACTCCTTCGAGGATCCGCAATGCATATTCGGCAGAACGTGCAAGGCGTGCAGTATGGACGGAAGGGTGCGGAGACGAAAGGCCCCTTTCAGAAAACGGCCTCTACAAGGTCCATGTCAAACTAAGACAGGTGCTTAAACAGGCATACCGAGATGGGGAAATCCCCAGCAATCCCGCCGATATGGTCGATTTTCCAAAACCGCCTCAGGAGAACAAAAGAAATAGCCTCACCCTCTCTGAGGCCCGACGGTTCAGAAAGGCCATCCTACGCAAAATTGAGACAGAGGGGGACGCAAAATACGTCGGGATCCTCATCATCCTCGGAACGGGCTGCCGTCGCGGAGAGATGCTGGGGCTAAGCTGGGTGATATTGATTTCGCCAGCAATACCATTACGTTTTATAACCAGTACGCAAAGGACAAAGTCCTTCGTAATCCCAAAATGAGCTCAGCGGGCCGACGCGTCTGCATGGACGATACCCTGGCACGAATTCTTGCTGTCTGGAAAAACAGCCAACGCCTCAACCTGGAGCATATCAACGGCCTTCGCCTGAAGCATTCCATGGAGCCTTTGGCTCTGGACAGCCTCATGCCGGTCGTTAACGGAAAATACGGGCAGAGGATTGACCCCGACGGTTTTGACAAGTTCTTCCGCAACTTCTGCGTCGACAACGGATGGGGCGAATATACGAAGGACGTCGTCACCAAAACCTATGGTGGGAGAACCTTCACGCGGGGAAAGGGTTATCAGGGCCTAACGGTCCATGAGCTTCGGCACACCGTCGCTAGCCTTCTCGTTGCCGAGGGCCTGGACGTCAAGACCGTTCAGACCCAGCTTGGCCACAAGTCTGCCTCGACCACGCTCAACATCTACGCCCATGCCTTCGAGGAGCGTTCCCGCGAGGCCGGTAACACCATCGGCCGCCTGCTGAACGGGTAAGCATGCATTAGCATACGAGATATCCGTCGCCCTTGATCGCTTTTAGGTTATTACTCCGCTTGCTTTCTGCGAGATATGCAAGCGCACGATCGATCTCCGATATTTCAAACATACCCTCGAGGGGCTGTTTGTAAATTAAACCGCGCGCCCGAACGATATCGCCAACGTTGCAGTTGGTCTTAACCGCCTCAGCCACCAGAGAGCGAGCCTTCCGCTTCCTGTTCTTGTCGTCCTCGTCTTTGCGTACCTTGCACTCCTTCACGGGATCGAGCTTGCAGTACTTCATATTGCTAGGCTCCGGAATGAAGGCACGCCCGCAATAAGGACAGATGCGGATTGTTCCATGGGAAAGGTGGGAGGCAAACCCCGCCCACAACCTTTCCAGAGTAGAGTTATAGGTCACGGCAGCACACTTGTCGACCAACCTCGTCATCACGGCATGAGTGCCATGACAGCCGATAGTGCTATCGAGAATCCCGCGAAGCAGCGCCGTTGCGATCTCGGCCAGCCTTTCGTCTTCCATCATGAAACGCGGCGTGATATCCGTGAACGGCGCAGCTTCGAACCTCGGGTCAATAAAGTCAGCTGCCATCTGGGTTTTAAGCCTGGTGATGCCGTCCCCTGTTTTCAACTCGCAGGTAATATACGAGCCCGCCCCATTAAGCCCGATCAGACGCGAAACGCCATCGGTTTGGTCGATGACGGCACTCCCGTGAACGGCAACTTGCGCCCCCATGTCTGTGGTAGCGATATGGCCAGACTCGAGCCAGAAGGATTCCTGCGAGGCGCGTTCCAGGAGTTCAGCATATGCAGGGGTGAGCCCGTCATCGATTAAATGAGAACACGTCCACATCGAAAACTGGCTTCCGTCGGCTTTGGATGCAATCGCTTCGGAGAATGAAGATCGTCAAGAAGAGGAACCGCATCGCGCCCATCCTTGAGGAACGCGACAAGCCTGCTCGCGAACAGAGCAAAGCCGGCAGCGGCAACCCATTCCGCGATGGGCTCCCTGACCACATCTCCATCGACATAACCGACTTGATCGCCATATAGCCCAAAGAGCGGCCCCACGCGCTTCGCGAGCCGTAGCAGCTTCCGTCGTCGCGCAAACAGTACTGCCCGTCTTTATGGCGAATCATCCGCATGCCGTCGTCGGGCCCCGCCAAGAGATATGGCGGCCAATCGGCACTCTCGATACCTCTCTTTATGCTTGTTGTCGACTAGGTCCGCGAGGGCGACGAAACAATCCGCATCGTCGACAGTAAGCCTTCCCCTTTCGGCAATCTTATGCTGAGACATCCCTGTCGACTTATCCCAATCGTCCGCATCTTTAAGCGGCCTCGCCCCCTTCGCCCATATCGGCGCATCCAAATCGGTCGAACGGAAGCCGAACACAAGGCATCCGTCAGCAAGACTGCCTTCGACGCGGACATCAAAGTCACCCTTAAATTGTCCAGTCGTCCCATCTAGCTGCATAAAGATAATCCAATCACGTTGTCCGCGGAGTTACCCCCTCTTTTCGCTGAAGCAATCACGGGAAACTACAGTCAGCTCGAGCACAGCACTTATACCCACGAATAGAAGGGAGCTGCCATGGTCAATCAAGTCGCCCATCGTGACGGCCCGCTTTATTGGTCGACCGATCGCGTCATGGCGGAGCTGGGCGTCAGCCGCCCTACGGCTTACAAGTTGATGCACGCCTCCGGCGCGTGCATCAAGGCCATGCGCCATATCCGCGTGTACGCGCCCAGCTTCATCGCTTACGTCAACTCGATTAACGACAAGGAGAGCCACGATGCCTAGCCCCAACCATCCCCCCGCCGTGCCCCCGGCCTTCCGCGGCGGCA